>Ga0207093_1011_pt1 | contig 51183 bp, 46 predicted proteins | sample Alteio_BWMinHeat_89_FD_153519 | JGI IMG/M metagenome (GOLD analysis project Ga0207093, IMG submission 153519) | Enriched cells from forest soil in Barre Woods Harvard Forest LTER site, Petersham, Massachusetts, United States -... | ecosystem: Environmental > Terrestrial > Soil > Temperate forest >... | reverse complement strand
GGGCGATCGCCAGGGGATCGTCTTTCTGCCCAATCACCCTGCCGAGATCGATCCATTGATATTAATTCTTGTCCTATGGCCGAAATATAAGCCTCACCCTCTTGTTGTCGAGCATTTCTACTACCAGAAGTTCTTGAAGTTTTTCTTGGATTGCGCGGACTCGATTCCTCTTCCCAACATGGATCTGCCTAACCAATGGAAAGCCAAACAGCTCGAGAAGCTAAAAACTCGAATAGTGCAGGGTGTCAAAAAACGGGAGAATTTCCTCCTCTACCCTTCAGGGAAGTTGAAGATGACACCCGATGAGCAGATCGGGGGGGCGTCGATGACGCATGAACTCCTCAAAGAGAACCGCGATCTGCCTATTGTGCTTGTCCGAACAACGGGTCTGTGGGGAAGTCTCTTCTCGCGGGCGTTGAAGGATGAGACTCCCAATTTCATGGGAATTGTCAAGAAGGCGATTTTCATTATCCTCAAAAACGCCATCTTTTTTACTCCCCGTCGCGATGTGACGATCGAATTTGAATGGGCTGGAGAAGATTTTCCACGCAAAGCTGAACGCCTGGAACTGAATCGCTATCTGGAGAACTGGTATAATCGCTACCCTTTACCTGGACCGGAACTGATCAAGCTCGTCTCCTTTGCTTTTTGGAAGAAAGAACTCCCTAAAGTGAAAAAAGTCGAGAAGAAGGCTGAAGAGGCTCAGATCGATCCTGAAATCAAGCAGGAGATCATTACCCATCTTGCTCAGCTTGCACATACGACAGAAGATAAGATCCAACCTGAAGTCCACCTATCGAATGAACTTGGACTGGATTCGCTTGATCTCGCTCAACTGGCCATCTTTTTAGAACACCGGTTTGATATACGCGGAATTTTCCCCGGACAGCTCCAGACGGTGAATGATCTTTATTTAGCATCTTCTGGAGAACTAGAAGGGATGCAAGAAACCGCGCCTCTGCCCAAAAAAAGGAGAACGTGGAAACATCCCCAACCATTCGTTCCGCAGATAGCAGAGGGAGAAACACTACAAGAGGTCTTCTTGCGCTCTTGCGCGCGCATGGGAAGTGCTCCAGCTTGCGCCGATTCTCTTTCGGGAATTTTATCCTATCGAAAGTTCAAGCAAGCGAGTTTTATCCTCTCCCTAAAAATCCGCACTCTTCCGGGTGACCAGATCGGCGTTCTTTTGCCTGCATCTTGTGCCGCGTATATCGTGGTTATAGCCATCCTGCTCGCCGGCAAAAAACCGGTCATGCTCAACTGGACGGCTGGTCCGCGCAATCTAGAACACTCTGCAAAGCTCTGCCATCTCAAAGTGGTGCTCAGTTCGTTCCGCTTCTTAAGCCGGGTTGAAGGAGGGGATTTCGGAAATGTGGATGATCTTTTGCTGCTGCTTGAAGATGTGCGCCCTGAGATCTCATTTTCACTTAAGCTCAAGGGGCTCGCATTAAGCCACTGTTGGAAACGCCATCTCAAAAAACTTCGTGTTTCTCCCGATGATACCGCCGTGACAATTTTTACAAGCGGAACGGAGACTTTGCCCAAAGGCGTGCCCCTTACACATCGCAACTTGCTCAGCAACCAGCGCGCAGCTGTGTCCTGCGTGAAGTTTTATTCGAAAGACATTCTCTTCGGTGTACTACCCCCTTTTCACTCTTTTGGCCTCTCTGTAACAGGCCTTGTGCCGCTTTTCATGGGCCTTAAAGTCTGTTTTAGTCCCGATCCAACAGATAGCCGTGCGATGGCGCGGGAGATCGCTCACTGGAAGCCAACGCTCTTCTGTTGTGCGCCTAGCTTTATCCAGAATCTGCTGGAAGTGGCGAAAAGGAGCGATCTCGCAAGCTTGCGCCTGATTGTAACTGGAGCAGAAAAAGCGCCCGATGAGCTCTTCGAAACCTTTGAAAAGATGAACAAGAAGATGATCGAAGGGTATGGAGTCTCTGAGTGTAGCCCCATCGTTACTCTGGAAAGAGAATTTGATTTTCATAAAGGCGTGGGGAAGCCGATCCCAGGATGTGAACTACTTGTAATCGATCCGGAAACCGAAGAACTCATGCTGGAAGGAGAAGAAGGAGAGATCTGTATCGCTGGACCGAGTGTATTCGGAGGCTATTTGGGACATGTCCATTCTCCCTTTATCACTCTCAAAGGCAAGACTTTTTATCGTTCTGGCGATCGCGGCAAACTTGATAGCGATGGTACCCTCATATTAACTGGGCGCCTCAAGCGCTTTGTCAAAATTGGCGGAGAGATGGTGAGTTTGGGCGGAATGGAAGAAGACCTGAAAAGCTTGGCGAAAGGAAAAAAGGGGACGGCTTTTGCCGTTGTAGCAAAGGGCCAAGAAAGCGGCAAACCCGAAATCATTCTCTACACCTCCATTAAAATCAGCCGCGAAGAAGTAAATCAATTTCTACAAAAACAGGGCCATAGTCGCCTTGCCAAAATATCTACCGTTATTCACATCGACGAAATCCCCTTGACAGGGACCGGGAAGGTCCACTATCGTCTTCTGGAGTCGATGGATAAGCCAAAATGAAACTTTTCAATACTGAATCGCGCCAAAAAGAGGAGTTTACCCCCTCTGAAGGCAATACCGTGCGCCTATACACCTGCGGACCGACCGTATACAACTTTGCCCATATCGGGAATTTCCGCACCTACGTCTTTGAAGATCTCTTACGCCGCACCCTCAAATTTTTAGGGATGAAAGTCATCCAGGTGATGAACATCACCGATATCGATGACAAGACGCTGAAAGGCGCGATCGAAAAAAACATTACCCTTAAAGCCTTTACGGACCCCTTTACAGCTGCATTTTTCGAGGATCTGGGGACGCTCAACATCGAACCCGCAGAATACTATCCCCACGCTACCGACTACATTCCCCAGATGATCGATATCATCCAGACCCTCATCGATAAGGGAATTGCCTACAAAGGAGCAGATGGCAGCATCTACTACTCTATCCGCCATTTTCCCTCCTATGGCCGCCTCTCGCATCTCCACCTCGACGAACTCAAAACCGGCGCTTCAGGCATTATGGTCGATGAGTATGACAAAGAAAGCGCCAGCGACTTTGTGCTCTGGAAGTCCTACGACCCCGCTCGCGATGGCAAGATCTTCTGGGAAAGCCCCTTTGGCCTTGGCCGTCCCGGCTGGCATATCGAGTGCTCCGCCATGGCGATGAGCATTCTGGGCGAGACGATCGACATCCACGTCGGCGGCGTCGACAACATGTTTCCCCATCATGAAAACGAGATCGCCCAGTCGGAAGGCTGCACGGGCAAGCGCTTTGTCCGCCTCTGGCTCCACTCTGAGCACCTTCTCGTCGACCACAAGAAGATGTCGAAGAGCCTCGGCAATTTCTACACCTTGCGCGACCTCCTGAAAAGGAATTACACCGGCACTCAAGTGCGCTACATGCTCCTCCAGGCGCACTACCGCACCCAGCTCAACTTCACGATGCAGGGCCTCGATGGAGCCGTATCTGCTCTCGAGCGCTTAAGCGCCTTCATCGACCGCCTGCGCGCTATCGACGAGACAAAAGACGGTGGGGCTGTCGCACCTCTTCTCCAAGAAACCCTCCGCGCCTTTACCGAAGGGCTTTCCGACGATCTGAACATCTCGCTAGCCTTTGCTGCGCTCTTCGATCTTGTCAGAGGCATCAACCTGCTCTGCGATCAGGGCCGTGTCAGCCACAAAGAAGCACAAGAAACTCTCGCGCTTCTAGAAAAATTCAATGGCGTGCTTGGCGTGATCCCGCTTGAAGAAAAAGAGGTCGCCGTGCCGAGAGAGCTGCAAGAGGCCCTCGAAAAGCGAGAAGAAGCGCGCCGCACCAAGAATTGGGCAGAAGCGGACAAGCAGCGCGATCTGATCACAGCTGCGGGCTACTTTATCGAGGACACCCCTAAGGGTCCGCGCGTGGTGAAAACGCAAATTGCAAAATGCTAACTATGTACAGATTGAAACAATGGCGCTCTTTTGTTCTTTTTTTCTGCTGTTGCATTCAGCTTCATGCTGCAGAAAAAAATGAGATTGCGCTCGTACAGCTCTCGTTCGATGGAATCACCACTTATTATTCGGGTGTTGGAACAGTCCTTGTGCAGACGCAGCTTCTCATCGAAGAAATGAATCGCAATCCAGAACTGCCGTACCATATCAAAAGCTACCTCGTTTCGGCAAAAGGCGACCCCAATTACCCCTACTATGCACCGACGCTCCTCCAGCAAAACAGGGAAATATGTGAACGTACAGGAGGGGAGCTTATTTCTCTTTCTCATCCAATCAAGGGAAGCCCCTTTGCCACACCAACTGATTGGAAAGTGCTCTGCCAAGAGGGGGCAGCTGTTTGCGCGGATATAATCAATCAGAACGACTATACGGTAGTCATTGCCCATGATACCACATATGCCCAGGTTCCTTTGCACCTCAAGCAAATGTCCTTGCATCGGCCCTATCGTATCCTCTGGGTACCCCATGCAACTGGCCTGCTTTTTCAAGATACGCCCATACGCCAAGAGTGGGAGTATGCTGCTATGGTGGGTGCGCTGGATGGCAGTTATAAGATTGGGTATACGGGGCTCTATTTTAAGGATCATTTCCAATCGCCTCCTTTTTCGATGCCCGCTTCCTGTTTAGAACCCTATAATCTCGGCATTCTTTTAGACGCGTATGAGAAGCCCATCTCCGAAGAGGAGATAGTAAAAGAGCTGCAAGCGCGCTCCATTCCATTAAACAAAAAACTCATCTTTTCACTGGGTAGAGCCGTGAACTGGAAGGGGCATGACATCACCCTTGAGCTCTATCGCCATCTCAAAGAGCAGCATCCCGATCTCCATTTAGTTCTCTTAGCTCCTCTTACGAGCATGCCCAAATATTTCGACATGCTGAAGAGCCGCATCGAGAATGAGGGGCTAGATGTGACTCTAATCCCTACTTTTGACACGCAATTGGCGCGTCACATGTACCAGTGGAAAAATACCCGGATCGTCTCGCTTCTCTCAAGAAGAGAGCCGCTCTCCCTCACAGTTATGGAAGCTAGAGTCAATCCGACCAATGCCATTGTCCTAGTCAGCAGCCAGGGTGGACTTGGACCTCAAGTCAAAGATGGGGTGGATGGATTTGTGTGCGATATTGGTGAATTAGATGAGATAATTTCCGCCCCCACTCCCGCATCACAGGCGATGAACGCACTTATAGACAAAGCAAATGCCATCCTGCTTCTATCTGATGAGGAGCGCGCCCAGATCATCGCCAATGGAAAGCAGCTTATCCGGGAGCAGTATGATCTGCGCAAGAATTTACAAGATTCGCTGCTGAACCTTTTTACTCTTCCGGCTTCATGAGCGGGAAGTAGAGCACGTCGCGGATCGATTGCGCTTGTGTGAAGAGCATGACCAGGCGGTCAATACCCATCCCAATACCGCTTGCAGGCGGCATCCCTTGGCAGATCGCTTCGATGAATTCCTCGTCGAGGGGACTTGCCTCTACGTTTCCTGAGGCGCGTTGTGTGGCTTGGTCTTCAAGCAGCTTCCTCTGCAGCACGGGATCGTTGAGCTCTGTATAAGCGTTAGAATATTCTCCACCCAAGATGAAGGTCTCAAAGCGCTCGACAAATCCTTGTGCAGCAAGTGCAGGATCGCGATGGAGCTTACATAGAGGGGTGGTTTCAATCGGGTGGTCGATGATGTGGTGCGGCTGGATCAGGTGCTCTTCAGCAAATTCTTCGAATAGCAAGGCGATCATAGCGCCGCGGGTCGCTTTACGCAGGGTCGCAGATTCGACCTTATCTTGCAGAAGATGGCGCATCTGGTCGTCTGAGAGTTTATCGACGTCGATGTTTGCGTAGGTCCGGATGCTATCCACCATGCTCATGCGCTTCCAAGGAGTCTTGAGATCGATTTCGATGAATTTGTCGTCTTTGAAGGCGAGGATTTTCGTCGTGTTAAAGAGCTTTAGAGCGATGGTCTCGAAGAGATTTTCCATCAGCCGCATCGTGTCGTTATAGTCCCAATAGGCAGCGTATGCCTCGAGTTCGGTGAATTCGGGGTTGTGGGTGCGGTCGATGCCTTCATTGCGGAAGACTTTGCTCATCTCGAATACTTTGCCCAGGCCGCCTGCGATCAGTTTTTTCAGGGGAATTTCGAGAGAAATGCGCAGAAACATCTCCTGATCGAGGGCGTGCAGGTGCGTCGCAAAAGGACGCGCTGCCGCGCCGCCATAGACGTTCTGCAGAACGGGCGTCTCAACTTCAATAAAGCCCTCAGCTTCGAAATAGGCGCGGACGATCTGTACGATGCGCGAGCGCATGAGGAGGATGGTCGTCGATTCGGGGTTGGTGATCAGATCGAGCCAGCGCTTGCGGTAGCGCACGCCCTTGTCGGCAAGGCCGCTATGCTTGTCAGGAAGGGGAAGCAGAGTTTTGCAGAGAAGCGTGAGCCTCTTGACAAAGATCGTGAGCTCGCCCTTTTGTGTACGGAAGAGGTTTCCTTCGATACCGATGATATCGCCGAGGTCGATCTTTTTTTCGATGAACTTCATCGGAGTCATCTCTTCAGAAGAGCTCAACCCATTAACGACTGTCAGTTCACGGTTGCACATGAACTGGATTTTGCCCGTTTCGTCTTTCACATGGCCGAATGCATTCTTACCCATGGAGCGGAAGAGGATGAGGCGGCCGGCGACAGTGACTTGCGGTGTCGTGCCTGCAGCGGCATCTTCCGAGTGGCCGACGGGCTGGTTCTCATATTCTTTTAGGAGCTGCTCGGCATGCGCTGTCGGTGTGTAATGGTGAGGATAGGGATCGACGCCAAGTGCGCGGATTTCCGCAATTTTCGCAAGGCGATTGCGGTACTCTTCATGATGATGATATTCGGGCTCTGGAAACATGACTCGGGAGCATACCAGAGCCGGAAATTTTCCTTAACTTATTATTCCGGACATGTTTATAATTTCTTTACTTTACAGGAGGTTCTATGACAACCAAAGAAGTTACCGGTCAGTACTACAATGAGTTCTTGAAGCTACAGGCTGAAGGACAAGATGACCTAAAAACATTAATGTACAAGTACCCCATCATCGCGGTGATTTGCGAAATTGTCCTGCCCATTCTAGGCCTTCTCCTCGTGTTTACTTTCACACTATCTGGACTCGTCACAGGTGCTGCCCTGCTCGCATTGACCTATTTCGGCGGCGCAACGATTTATGAAAATTGTGGAGAGTTTTGGGGACACCTCAGACAGTCGATCGGCTCCTTTTTATTAGGCGCTCCTACTGCTGAAACAAAGAAAGATCAAAAATAGGTCGACACAGGGTCGACGTCAATAGAAATGCGCAGATCCGGCCGCTTGCGCGGGATCTGCGCTAGGTATTCTACCACAGCACCTACACTCTTCGTCTTAATCAGACACTGAAAGCGATACATCTCTTTAATTTTGGCATACCCGCAGGGAATCACCGGGTTGATCTCAACCGATGGCGGTAGTGCATTGATCAGAGATGAGCGGATTTTCTCTGCTTCCTTGAGGCAGTCGGCACTGTCTTTGCTGGCGAAGGTGAGTTTGATGAGGTGCGTAAAGGGAGGATAGTGGAAGAGCTCGCGCACCTTGATCTCATCCTCATAAAAAGCGCGGTAGTCCTGTTTAGAGGCCAGCACAATCGTCGGATGGTCGGGTAGGCGCGTCTGGATGATCACTTCACCCGCTAGCTCTCCGCGTCCTGATCTGCCTGCCACCTGCGTCAGGAGCTGAAAGACATTTTCGGCCGCGCGGAAATCGGGGATGCCGAGACTGGCGTCAGCTGCCAAGATCCCCACCAGTGTGACAAGAGAAAAGTGGAGGCCCTTGGCGATCATCTGCGTACCAATCAAGACGTCAGCCTTGCCGGCGCGGAACTGCTTAAAGAGCTGTTCATGGCTGCCCTTATGGCGCGTGGTATCGGCGTCGAGACGCAGCGTGCGCACGTCAGGCAGCAGCGCATGCAGCGCGCGCTGCACCATTTCGGTTCCGGCGCCTTTGAATTTGAGCGCATCCTCGCATTTGCACGAAGGACAGGTGCGCGGAGGCGGGATGCGGTAGTCGCACAGGTGGCAGGCGAGGATCTGGCTGCCTAAGTGATAGGTGAGGCTGATGTCGCAGTGCGGACAGATGACGATATAGGAGCACTTCTGGCAGACGGCAGAAGTATGATAGCCGCGGCGGTTCAGAAAAAGGAGGGTCTGCTCGCCATTTTTGATGCGCTGCTTGATCCCGTCGATCAGCGCTTCTGAGAAGAGCGTAAATCCGCGCGCTTTTTCCGTTTCCGGGCGCATGTCGATGATTTTGACGTTGGGAAGTAGGGCCTTATCGGCGCGTTTGTGCAACTCGCTTAAGATATATTTGCCACCGAGCGCATTCGTGTAGCTCTCCAGGCTGGGAGTGGCGCTACCGAGCACGACGGTTGCTCCGGCTAATTTGCCGCGCATGACGGCGACATCGCGGGCGTGGTATTTCGGGCTGTCGTCGCTCTGTTTATAGGAGGGCTCATGCTCCTCATCGACGATAATCAGACCGAGCAGGGGAGTGGGGCTAAAAATCGCCGAGCGCGCTCCCAAAATGATGCGTGTGCGCCCTGAGCGGATCTGCTGCCACGCGTCGTAGCGCTCGCCCTGCGAGAGGCGATGGTGCAAAACCGCAAGCGGCTGCTGGAATCTGCCCTTTAGGCGCTCAATCATCTGTGAAGTCAGAGCGATCTCCGGCACCAGCCAGATGACGCTTTTGCCAGATTTCAGAGCGGCATCGATAGCTTGCAGATAGACCTCAGTCTTGCCGCTTCCCGTCACACCGTGGAGCAGATGGACCTGCAGCGCGTTTTTCTCCAGACTTGTGCGGATCTTATCCAGCGCCTGCTGCTGCTCCTCTCCCAATTTCTTGGCTTTAGTGGGAAAAAAATCCTGATCCAAGATCGGCGAGCGCTCGATGGTCATGTCGAAAATCTCAAGGACTTTGCGCTTGGAGAGTGTCTGGATGGGACTCTGCGAGACCTCGGCAATTTCGAGCAGCTCTGACAGGAGCAGCCCCTTTGGGGATTGCAAGAGGGCATCGAGGACCTTAGCCTGCGCTGCATGTTTCATCCTCAGCTTCTCGCACTCTTCGCGCAGCTGATTGAGGCTGACCAGCGGGCGGACGAACTGCTGCACCTTGGCTTTGACGAGTCCCTTGCGCACGCTCGGCGGCAACAGCACTTGAAAGACCTTACCCAGCGGCGTGGCATAATAATGCGCCATCCACATACCTAGTTCAAACAGATCGGGAGGGAAGAACTCTTCGAGCGCCTCGACAATCGGCTTTAAGCTACGTGTATCGCTCTCTTTAATCGCAATGACAGTGCCCTTAACCACCCTTTTTTGGAGAGGAACGCGCACGCGCGTGCCCACCTTGATCAGGTGATCTGGAGCTGCGTAATCGAGTGGATAGAGAACCCCTTCATCTAAGATGACTGAGAGAGCTGATGGCATATCTTTGACCACAGTAGGCGCTTGAGGGAGGGATTTTTAGCGTATTCAGGAATTGGCGCAAGAAGAATCAGCGGTTTTCCGGCATTTTTGATGAGAGCGTGTGCAGAGTGATCAAGAGCCCGCTCTTCGGCAATGAACAGTCTTGCCGCTCTCTCCTCCAAGAAGCTAGGCCAGCGATTTTCCTTCGTGAGTTTGGTTCCATCGATGATCTGCACCGGAGCAGGAAGGCGCATGATCGCCTCGCCAAGAGCCTTGAAAAAGGCCAGCTCGCCCGGATCAAACGAGAGCAGAATCACAGCAGCGTATTGCTTTGCTTTGGAGCGCGCAGCAGAATCGTCGGGAATCGTGCTTGTCAGGCGCATCTCGGGAAGGGCAGCAGCCACTTCCGCGCGCAAAGACGAGCTCCAGCTGACCTCTTCCACTTTCTTGGGCTGTGGTTGAGGAGGCGGGACGGCTTTTACTACAGGTTTGGGTGGATCGGGGAGTTTTACAACTTCTGCTTTCTTCTTCTCTTTTGGAAGAGGTGCAACGCCGTGCACCTCGCGAAAATAGAGAAGAGCATCGCTAATGAGTTGTTCGCGCATAGTTCATCATGAGTCGGTCGATTTCGGGGAGCAGATTGTCATAGCCGCGGCTTTGGTAGTGTTGACGCATAAGATGAGTAATGGATTCAAGTCCTTCTGGGAACATCCGTTTGAGCAGAGATTGGAAATCATCGAGTTCATTGATCTCATCGGCATTCTTCAGAAGAAAGAGTACAAGATTTTCGCTTTCTTTTTCAGCAATTAAAAAGGGCTGAAGGTAGCGGTAGATCTGGCTAAGAGCTGCACGAAGAGCGCCGGTAGAAATTTCTTCTCCCGCTCTACCATGAGCAATCACAGTCGCCAGAATCTGGTCGAGGTGGTTGTGGAACTGCTCTGTCGCTTCTTGCAAATTGGGAAATGCGTATTCAAGGAGGCCGGCGTGTTCTTGGATTTTGTTTAAGCAGCCGACTTCGCAAGACCAGTCGTAGGGGAAGAAGCAGGCAGGGGAAGTGAAGACAAACTCGAGGGGGTCATCTTTCTGGTGCGCATCTTTTGCGTGGAAGATTTCTGAAAGAATAAATTGCAAAAGGAGTGCACGATTTTGTCCCTCGCACACAGTTTTCGGCGAGAGAGGTGAGTAGAGATAGATTTCCGAATAGGGCATACAGACTCCGAAGTTTCTGACAATCCACGATAGAACCTGTTCGTGGGCGTCGCTAAAACCTCACTAAATCAGGAAACTCATTTTAGCACAATAGGTTAGCTAATTTTTATCGTGCCGGTGTTCGTGCCCGTGCCCGAAAAAACAGGCTCTTGCAGACTACGTTTCGGAGTAAAACACAACTTTGCTTAAGTTTGCAGAGTTGGTCTTTAAGTATAATTGAAAGAATTCGTTTAGGTCCGATTTAAGCTTGTCTTCGATTTCTTTTTTTTCTGGCTGGATGAGATAGGTATTTCCATAAATGGGTATTGTTTCTTTAAATCCATTAAAAGTGGTTCCGCTAACAACGGCATTTGTAGTCATCAGATAAAGATCATCTTTAGCTTTTATTAGGAGAACAAAATACTGAACCTTTGATTGCAGTGTTTTTACATCTACAGGATCTTCCTTCTTAGAAAAAACGACTTTTACCTGATTGCCTACTACCGATTGCAAGATAGCGTTTAAGTCGACATCGATTTCATTGTGGGACTTAGAGATTGAGAAACTCACTGTATTGAGGTTTGAAAAACTGAAAACCGGATCGGAAAAAACATACTTTTTATCTAATAGAACAGCTCCATCAGCTTTAGAACAAATGCTTCCAGCTAATAATCCGATAAAGAGCGTAAAACGACCCAGACGGCTAATCAATCCCATGCAGGATCCGGAGGAATTCTTAAAATTTCCATGTCTTTCCATGCATTGACGAGTGGTTGTACACATGTTTTCCAAAATCCTCTTTGTTGACAGCATTTTTTGGCGGCGTTCTCAAGAGCAAATATGCTAGATTGGACTATAAACATTGTAGCTTTGTTTACTGGCAGCGCTGCTGCTGCTAGGTTAACTTTTCTCATTGTGTTGCTTACAGTACTTATACATTCAGATGTTGTCATAGGCTCATCTGGCCCACTAAAAGGCCAATTCTTGCGAATTACTGGTTGGTTGTTTTCGCTTGAGCAGTTTTTTGTGGAAAGAAGAGTTTCAAAGGATTCAAAGTGGCGCAAACTGCGTTCGGTAGGTCCTTCAATGCAAGTGATGGTTATAGCTCTATCTAATGAGAGGCGAAGCTTTCTAAAGTCTTCAGAATCCTGAGTCAAAGGCAGTAGCAATTCTGCTTTTTCTAGCTTTGCAATAGAAATATTGAAGTTCCCAGAATATAAATCTTTTTCTGCTCCTGTTAAAAGCGAGTCAATTTCATAGTCCACGTTATTTTGGGGCGGAGGATAATCGATAGTTCTTTCCTCTTCGCATGAAAAGACACATCTTGAGATGAGCAAAAATAATGAAAAGAAAACAGTGCTAACGCCAAACATATGCAAATATTGTTAAGCCGAGAAGGGGATTGTGTCAAGATTCAGTTTTATATCGAAACATTACGCTCTAAATGCGTAGTTTAGCATAGCTTTAGAGCCTTTCGAGGTCATTCAATGCGAAGCTCACATATTTATGCTCACGGTAGAACTGGTATCTACTTGTAAGCATAGTTACTCCGAAAAAAGCGCATCTGCGTAGGCTGCGCCATCAAATGGCATGAGGTCGTCGATCTCCGCAGGTATCAGACAATCCACGATAGAACCTGTTCGTGGGCGTCGCTAAAACCTCACTAAATCAGGAAACCCATTTTAGCACAATAGGTTAAATAGTACTTATGCCAAGCTAATTTTTAGATGTTTTCCTATTGCTCTAGCTGCTTTTGCAAATGTTCGTAATGTGGAAGGTGATTCAGGATCAAGGATGCGATCTACAGCAGAACGACTTGTTTCCATGCGTTCAGCCAATTCCATCTTATCGATTTTCTGTTTTTGCATTTCTTTTTCGAGTTGAAAGACAAAAACACGCTTAGCAGCAACTTCTGTAACTTCTTCAAGAATTCCTTCTTCATGAAGAAAATCATCAAAGGAAGATCCGAGATGTTTTTTATTTTTCATATCAATGCTCCAACATTTTTGCTCTTCGCAACGCTATTTCCATGTCTTGCGACGGCGTCTTTTGACTCTTCTTAACAAAGCCATGCAACAAAACCATTTGTTGATCAACCATTTTGAAGATAACCCGAGCAATACCCTCGCGGAAAGAGCTGCGCACCTCCCATAATCCTTTTCCAAGGCTGCGGACCAAAGGCATGCCCAACGGCCATCCCATTTCAACGGTTTTAGGGAGCGTTTTCAAAAGTTTTTGATGTTTCGGCTGCGTCAAAGCCCCGGGGTTGAGTTCTCGCAAAAGGGGTTGTATTGGATTCATACTACCCCTTTTGCGAGAACTCAACCGCGGGAGCTTTCACGTCAGCCCAAACATTAAAAAATTTTGAAAACGCTCCCTAATATCCTCTCCGATGATTCTTCTTTGCTCTTTCGGCAAGTCTTTTAACCATTCACGAACGGGTTCTTTCCCATTTTCATGTCGCCAAAAGCGGACGCTGACAATCTTCTTTGGAGGAATATCGTTCACTCCTGTAAGTGTACCAAATTTGGTACAAATATTAAAGCGATTTCATAGGGTTCTGGGAATCAATAAACTAGGGATTAGAATTTCAAGTAGGAGATCTTGATCATTTCTTCGGGATAACGCCCGCCTTCTACGGGGTTTTTTTCCATCGCGCTATCTAAGGCAGAGAGGTCCTCTTTCGATAGATGCACATCCAATGAACTGATGTTTTCCTTGAGGTACTGGATCCTTCTCGTTCCTGGAATCGGGATAATATCCTCACCTTGAGCAAGCAGCCAAGCAAGGGATAGCTGAGCCGGCGTGCATTTTTTTTTCTTTGCTATTGCACTAACGGCGTCGATCAAATGCAAATTGGTTTTAAGGGCGCTCTGTTGAAATTGGGGATGGACGCTGCGAAAATCGAAAGCGCCACTTTCCGTAAAAGACTTTGTGTCTTTGATTTTTCCGGATAGTAGTCCTCTAGCAATAGGACTAAAAGGAACAAAAGCAATGCCTAGTTTGCGACAGGTCGGTAAAACAAGATCTGCAGATAGGCGATTAACAATCGAATACTCTGACTGAACGGCGATTAATTTATCTCCTAAGACTGCGTGGGCGCGTTCAACAATTTCTCCGTCTATTTCAGAGAGGCCAACATGACAGATTTTCCCTTGTTTGATGAGATCTAGCATCGTTTGCATAGATACTTCGATAGGAGTTTCTGGGTTATAACGATGTAAATAGTAGAGATCGATGGTTTCGATATCGAGCCGTTTTAAGCTGTCGTGGCATGCCTTTTTGATATAGTCGGGGTGGTTATTAGTGCTCAGCACATCGCCGTTGCGCGCAATGCCGCACTTTGTCGCGATGATCACTTTATTGCGAAAAGGTTTTATGCTTTTCCCCAGAAGGATCTCATTAGCCCCTCTTCCATACATGTCAGCTGTATCGAAAAAGGTAATCCCCATGGCGTAGGCTGCTTGAATCAGTTCGATGCCTGCTTTTTCTTCGGAGGGTTGTCCATAGACTTCTGACATGCCCATGCAGCCTAGACCTAACGCAGACACTATCGGGCCGTGTTTGCCTAATTTTCGCTGTTTCATACCAAATGCTCCATGTTGATTGTTTCCCATACGCGGGTGAATTTATCAGGTGCTGCATCGCGGATGTCGATGAGGAATGCTTCTTTATCAGAAGGATTGAAATGCGGGAAGAGGACTTGAATCATTTCGATTAATTCTTCGACAGTCATCTCTTTATACGTTTCTGCTTCCACGGTGCGTAGCTCGTCGTCGGTGTAGAGCCGCTGGAGTTCGGGCAGGATTTGCGTCTCTTCCACATGAAGATGGTGCAGGTTGTCCCCGACGAATTTCCTAAACTGTAAGTAGAACTGATACCCTAATTCGATGTCTTGTGTCGCTTTAATTTGCTCTAACAGCTGATGCAGGCTCTGAAATGCTGCCTCTTGGTGCTGATGGTCTTTTTCTGCTTCTTGAAAAACGGAGGAGCCCTTTTTTTGAAGGAGGGAGTGGAGCTTAGTATCTTCATAGTGCGCATGGGCTTGCAGAAGCTGCACAATGGCATTAAACTCCTGCTCGATCTTTTCCACCTGAGAGGGGACGCGAAAATCGGTTTTGGCGACAAGCCTCTCTAAGTCATTCAGCGCAAAGCTGACGTATTTATGCTCGCGGTAGAACTGATACCTACGTGTGATCCGATCCATTCGATTCCTCCTATTTTTCCAAAAGCAGCATTTCTTTGTAGAACTCGGGGAGGCTTTCTCCTACAAAAGTCTCATTAAACTCTCTATTTTGTCTAGGCGATGTATTTTTAGTAAGAGTGAAATCCTTGTTTAATCTAGAAATTTCTTGTGTGCGGCAATGAACGCCACCCACCAGATTTTTTATGCTTTTGTCTGCATCAGGATATGCATTAGGAGTGACGGGCTCCCACACATCCTTTTTAGTCGCCTTCCCGGTAAAGTAGACATGAGCAATGCCGTGCGCATTAAGGATACTTGTGAAAGCGTCGCGTAAAAATCTATCTGCAGGATGAGAAGATCCATTTGAAATGCAAAACCTCTGCGCTTTACCTATTCCCATTATTGCATTCAATAAGTTGACCGCTCGCCCTTTCTTCGTTTTTTCATAATAGGCGCCTGGGACAGAGACAACGTGAAATCCTGCATGGTATAGCTGAAGAGTGACAGCTTTAAGTTTCTCCCCATGGATTTTTTGCAAGCGTTCTGATTCTTCCAAGTACATTAAAAGTTGCTTACGCTCCTCGTCTGAGAGGGAATAGGATTGCAGTGTGTGAGTTAGTACTGTTTTGCAGAGTTCAAAATCCTGGATAAAGACAACTCCTTCAGGGGCAGGCAGTAAAAACATATCAAGATGAAATTCTATAGGAGGCTGGAAGACATCCCCAATGACGATTACGGGGCATCCTAATGTTCTAGCCATCTGTTTTTCAATGGATTTAATAGAGGCTATTGTTAATTTAGCAATCCATTCTTTTTCTCTTGAGGAAGAGAATTTAGTTAATAATCCAGCATTTTCTAGTCGCTCTTGAATGAATAAAAGTTTGTACGGCGAAACTTCTAGTGATTTGACTTCTTCTAACAGTTCCTTTTTGTGGTCTGAAAGAATGAAATGAGAGTTGAGAACGGAGAACAGAATATTATTAGCACCGCAGAGATAGATCCTTTCACCGGCTTGATTGATCGCAGGGATAAGATTGCCGCCTTCAAAATAAAAGGGGGCTTCTCGGATTCCTTGGATGTCGGATTTGAGCATTTTTGAAGATACAAAATCATCTGCAACTGAGCCCAATATTCCTTCAGCAAAATCGTGGGAGCAGAGTTTAGTAATTAAATGCGAAAATTTACTCCTTGGAGGAGTAAAAAAGAATCCTAGTTGATCATCGGGGTGGAGTAAATTGATACGAGAAGGAATGAGAAGTTCTCCATTTTCCAAGATGATCATGGCATCCCGGGCCCATTCGATTTCAGGAACAAATGCGAGTTTTGCAAGATCAATAACTTGAGAGATACCCTCCTTCTCGGCAATTTCTGTCAGATTATCGATGTAACAGCCAGCTTCATGACCGACCATGATTTGCTCAACATGCCAGAAAGCATCGTGCACTTCACGATGGATAAGATGGCTAAATGTTATTGGTGTCGGCAAGAAAAAGGCATTTTTAGGAATGCATGGTTTTATAGGAAAGTGCATCTGCATGGGTTGAAGAAGCGTTCTAGAAAATGCATATAACCGATTAAAAGACCTTTTTCGCCCTTCTTCACTTGAACTGTTGAGAAAACAGGAGATTTCATAATTCAGGGAATGAAGAGAAGGGTCGCTCTTTTCCATGCAGATGAGAGCATGAAAAGCGTCCATTCTTTTTTCAGAATCTTCCAGATCAAGAATATTTGTGATGAAGCATCGGATTTCAGTGAAATAATTTAGAGTGGGGTGCCCGTTCATTGTTCGAGTTAGGAGGAATGTGTGTAAATACTTTTTGATTTTAGAGCAGGCTGAATGGAGAGGTTCGCCTTCATGGATTATGGAGGTGGTTTGAGGAGACTTAGTTACGACATAGAGCCCTATTGAAACATCTTTGCTTAAAGTTGCACGGAAGTGTTTCAAAAATGAAAAATAGTGTGTTGTCTTAGAGGCAGGAACTCCTGCAATACCTTTGATAGTATTGTTCGAACAAAAATACGCAGATATAGTTGTTTTAGAAACAGGATTTGTCATATTAAAGTTATATAACTTTATAAATTAATTATCAATTTTTAAAGAATTAATTATTCAGAAAACAGTGCATCCGCATAAGCGGTTGCATCGAAGGGCATGAGGTCGTCGATGCCTTCGCCGACGCCGACCCAGCGGACCGGGATGCCGAGCTTCTGGTAGATCGCCAGGACGATTCCGCCTTTGGCAGATCCGTCGAGCTTGGCGAGGATGATGCCCGTAAGGGGAGTGAAAGAGTGGAATACGGTGGCTTGGTCGATGGCGTTTTGGCCCGTAGTGGCGTCGAGGACAAGGAGTGTTTCGTGCGGGGCAGTGGGGTAGACCTTGGTCATGACGCGCGTGACTTTCTCCAGCTCGCGCATCAGATCGGTTTTGTTCTGGAGGCGGCCGGCAGTATCGATCAGGACGACGTCGATGCCTCGCGCTTTGGCAGCGGTGAGGGCGTCGAAGGCAACGGCGGCGGGGTCGCTTCCGGGGGCGGACTTCACGATATCGATCCCGAGGCGCTCGGCCCATGTGGTGAGTTGTTCGATGGCTGCGGCGCGAAAGGTGTCGCCTGCTGCAACAAGCACCTTTTTGCCCTCTTTTTGATAGGCATGGGCTAGTTTGGCGATGCTTGTCGTTTTTCCGCTGCCATTAACGCCGACGACGAGGATAATGAGTGGGTCACCTTGAAGGGGGGTGCGTGGGTGGACTTTTGAGGGCAGGGAGAGACGGCGGAGCGCTTCTTCGCGCAGGAAAGCGAGGAGATCGGGGAGGGCGGCATCGCGATTTTTCTTGAGGAAGAGGCGCACTTCTTCTACGAGTTCTGCGCTGCAGACTGTCCCTAAGTCGGCTTCATAGAGGATCTGCTCGAGATGCTCAAAGGTCGCTTCGTCCCACGGGGCTTTAAAGAGGGAGGCGAGACGGGCGCCTAGGGCTTGCCTGGTCTTGGCAAGGGCGCCTTTGATTTTCTGATAACTACTCTTGAGAAACTGAAACATTGCGGAAATAAATAGTAGCACATATAGAGAAGGAAGGAAACAACTATATGGATACACACGAATATCAAGCAAAGGAGATCCTTGTCAAATATGGCGTGCCCGTGCCCGATTTCGGCGTGGCAGGCAATGACAAGGAGGTAGAAGAGGTCATTCATGCTCTCGACCTCAAAGAGGGTGTGGTGAAGATCCAGGTGCACGCAGGGGGAAGGGGCAAGGCCGGCGGAGTGCGCTTTGCCAAGACGCCGCACGAGATCCTCAAAGTGGCTCAACAGCTGCTCGGTATGAAAATGGTCAACAATCAGACCGGTCCGCAAGGGGTCGTTGCCCATCAAGTGCTCATTTCCCGGCCTGTTGACATTAAACAAGAGTACTATATTGGCGCGGTGATCGACCGCGAAACCTCACGGCCCATTTTGATTGCCTCGCCTGAGGGTGGAATGGAGATCGAAGAGGTCGCCGCAAAGTCTCCTGAGAAGATCCTAACGCTGCCGATTGGCCTTGATGGAACGATGAAACCCTATCATCTACTGCGCCTCTGCGGATTCATGGGCTGGAAAGGCGAAACGGCAAAGCTGGGACGGCAGCTGGTAGCGGGAGTGGCGAAAGCGTTTATTGAGACGGATGCTTCCCTTTTGGAGATCAATCCGCTCGTCCGCACACCGGATGGCGAGCTTCTGGCTCTCGATGCGAAGCTCAGTGTCGATGACAATGCGCTCTTTCGTCAGAGCGAGATCGCCGCTATGTATGATCCCACGCAGCAGTCGCCGAGCGAAGTGGCGGCGCGCCAGTTCGACCTCGCCTATATTGCCCTGGACGGAGAGATTGGCTGTATGGTCAATGGCGCCGGTCTTGCGATGGCGACAATGGACATCATCCACCATTTCGGCGGAAAGCCTGCCAACTTCCTCGATGTAGGTGGGGGCGCTTCTAAAGAAAAAGTCGCAGAAGGCTTTAAGATCATTCTCGCGGATCCCAAGGTCAAAGCGATCCTTGTGAACATCTTTGGCGGGATCATGAATTGCGCAGTCCTAGCGGAAGGAATTATCGCCGCTGTACGCGAAACCGCGTTAAAGGTGCCGCTGATTGTGCGGATGGAGGGAACGAATGTCGAGCAAGGCAGGAAGCTGCTTGCCGAATCGGGCCTCGCCATCACGATTGCAGAGGGGCTCACTGAAGCAGCAAAGTTATCAGTAGCGGTGGTTTAGAATGGCGATATTAATTAATAAAAAGACTAAGATTATCACCCAAGGAATCACAGGACAAGCCGGCCGTTTCCATACACAGCAGTGTGTTGAATATGGTTCGCATTTTGTGGGCGGCGTGACACCTGGTAAAGGCGGCGATAGCGTTCTCGAACTCCCGGTTTTTGACACTGTTTACGATGCCAAAAAGGCGACTGGGTGTGACGCGACTATGATTTTCGTTCCCGCTCCCCATGCGGCGAATGCGATTTTGGAAGCTGAGGATGCCGGCATCCCGTTGATTATATGTATTACAGAGGGAATTCCCGTCCGCGACATGCTGGAAGTCAGCCGCGTGATGCGCCTGAGCAAGACGTCGCGTTTGATTGGTCCTAACTGCCCTGGTCTAATCACGGCGGATGAGTGCAAGATCGGCATCATGCCCGGCTATATCCACAAACGAGGAAAAGTTGGCGTCGTGTCGCGTTCCGGAACTCTCACTTACGAAGCGGTGTGGCAAACGACGCAATTGGGACTTGGTCAGACGACATGTGTGGGAATTGGCGGAGATCCTCTCAATGGAACTAACTTTATCGATGTTCTTGAGATGTTTGAAAAAGATCCCGAAACTAAAGCGATTCTGATGATTGGCGAAATCGGCGGCAACGCCGAAGAACAAGCTGCGGATTGGATTAAAAAGAGCTGCTCTAAGCCAGTAGCTGCGTTCATTGCCGGCGTCACTGCACCACCTGGCCGCAGAATGGGCCACGCCGGAGCGATCGTATCGGGCGGAAAAGGCACCGCGCAGAGCAAAATGGAAGCGCTCAAAAAAGCGGGAGCCGTTGTCGCTGCATCGCCAGCGGATATGGGAAAAGCCGTACAAAACGCTATAGGTAAACAGAAATGATACAGATTCCCGGAAGAATCCCTATTGCTATCCATCCCTTCTTTTGGATCACGGCGCTGCTGATTGGTTTTTTCAATAGCGGCGGCAGCATTGTCGGCACGCTCGTTTGGGTCGGTGTGATCTTCGTATCTGTTCTCATCCATGAGCTCGGACATGCGTCAACTGCACTATTTTTCGGTTTAAAGCCGCGTATCGATCTTGTAGCTCTTGGAGGCTTGACAACGCATCGCGCGCAGAATTTGCCTTATTTAAAGCAGTTCTTCATCGTCCTCAACGGGCCGCTGTTTGGCTTCGGCCTGTTTCTGATCGCATGGGGTCTGCTCAAACTTCCCGTCTTTGCCACCGGTACGGCAAACGGCGTCATCACGCTTTTCTACTGGGTCAACCTCGTGTGGACGGTCCTGAACCTCGTTCCTGTGATGCCACTCGATGGTGGCCAGCTCCTCCGCGTGACGCTAGAGGGATTTTTCGGCGCCAAAGGATTTAAATACACGCTGATTGTCGGCATGGCGACCGCTGGAATCCTCAGTCTTGCCTTCTTTTTCTATCAGAACTTCTTGATCGGCGCGCTCTTCTTCCTCTTTGCCTACCAGAGCTTCGATCTCTTCCGCAACATGCGGGGATTAAGTGAGGAAGATCGCAGCGAGCATTTTAAAGAAGCGCTGGAAACGGCTGAGCGCAAGCTCCAGATGGGACACAAGGAAGAAGCGCTTGCAGATTTTGAGCGCATCTACACAGAGTCGAAAGGGGGAATGATCCACACCCTGGCTGCGCAATATCTCGCCTTTTTAAAGTATGAGCAGGGGATGGGTTCGGATACTTATCACTTGCTAAAGCCCCATGTCACGGCTCTTTCCCCTGAAGCCCTCGCGCTCTTGCACAAAGTGGCTTTAGACGAAAAAGACTACCCACTCGTCGTGGAAATCGGCAGCAGCTGCTTCCAGACGATGCCTGTAAAAGAGGTGGCTCTGCGCAATGCTTTTGCCAGCGCAGCGCTTGGCCAGGCTAAGCCCGCTATTGGCTGGCTCGAAGCCGCTTTCCAGGATGGGCTTGATAATATCTCGGAGATCCTTAAGGAGAGTTATTTTGATCCCATTCGCGGGACAACGCTCTTCCGCCAGTTCGAGCAGATGCACAGCCTGACCTAAAAAACGTGCCCGTGTGCGTGCCCGTGCCCGTGCCCGAATTTTACGTTGCGAGAAGATCTTCGACGATCTTCATGAACTCTTCCCCGAAATTCTTCCTCTCAAAGCTCGCTGTGCAGCCGCTTGCGCGCTGTTCAAACGCTTCCTTAAGGAGAGGCACGAGGCGCTGCTTATTGCGCTCTAAGCCGTCGTGGAATAGTCCTACTGTATTGGAATGCATGCGGAAGCGCGCGCCCATCTGAGCACGGATCGCAAACTCCATATTGAACACTTCCCAGTCCATCAGAGCAAAGGGAGCGTGGAAGATCATCGGCAGGCCTTTGGCAATCGCTTCATTGGTCGTGCAGCCGCCGGGCTTGGTGATGAGGACTTCGGAAATGCTCATCAGATCGGCCACAGCATCGATGGCAGGAAGCCCTTGGACTTTCACTTTGGGAGTTTGGGTGGCCAGGCCGTTGATGCGTCTGAGCATTTTGCGGTTTTCGCGGATGCCCTGTTCGCCGCAGAGACAGAGAACGCGCAGCGGTTTGCCCTCACTGATGAGGGTGAGGTCGTTTTCTCCGAGCTGTGCCATGATTTGTGCGTATTTTTCTGTAGCGCGTCCTGCGTTGCCGCCGATAATGATCAGCACGACTTTTTCATCCTCGCTGATTTCGAAGCGACGGCGCACGGCGCTCTTTTCCTCTTCGCTGGAAACGCGTTCAAAGGCAGGCGGCACGGGGAAGCCGGTGACGCAGATGCGCTCTTTGGGGATGCGCTTTTCCATGATTTTGCGCATCTCGGCATCTTCGTAGGCAAGCGTGACGCGATAGCGGGCGTATTCAGGGTCGCAGTAGGGCGAAGTGAGTCCCTTGGTGAACAGCGAAGTATCGAGGTCGGTCGTCACGATGAGAAGGGGAATATCGAGCTGCTTGGCGACGTTCATGAACATCGCATTCATTACAGGGAAGCAGGAAACGATCATGCTGGGCCTCTGCTTCATGACTTCTAAGCGGATCTGCCGCTCAATATTTTCCTGCTGCAGCATGATGAAGAAAGGGCCTACTGACACGATCAGCTTGAGCCACTCAAATTCCTCGTTTTTCAGCAGATGGTTGTAGAGCTTTTCCTGGGAAAAATCGAGCAGCATTTTGCGGATGACATCGGTCGAGGCAAGTGTTTCTTCAAGCGTATTGGCCACTAAAATGTGGTAGCTGCCGCGCGCGTATTCGCTCATCGCCTTTGTCACGCTGAGATGCCCCTTGCCGCCTCCACAGGTGAAAATGAGGATCGAGTCGCGATTTTTCAGCTGGACTTCTGCGCTGTTTTTCGGGAGTTCAATGACGCGGTTGTTAAGCGGCCAGCTGCCTGCAAGAGGCTCTGCAAAGTGGCACATGCAAAAGAGGTGAGTATCTTGCGTGGATGGCAGAGAGCGATTCTTGAAGATCAAGTAGGCGTCGTTGATGCGTTGGAAGAGGGAGCGCATCGTCCCGATAGCAAACGCGCGCGCTTGATCTTTCAGCTCCGGAAGGAGCGTCTGGGTCAAAAATTGGCCAAGCTGTTTCTGCAATGACTTTAGCTGCTCTTCGAATGGAGTAAAGTTGCTGCAGGGGAGGTGCTGCACAAGCAGCAGGGTTTCCAGAACCTCTTCTAGCACGTTTTGCCAGAGCTGGATCTCTTCAATTGTGCTGAAGATGCGATGCAGAGATCCGAGTGGATCAATGCTGGTATCGATCTCTTGGATCACCTCTTCAATGAGAGCTTTGGCTTGAAAATCGAGAGGGTAGACTTCTTGCCCGACCAGTCCCAAAAGAGCTGTGCGCACGCATTTGACGGGATCTTCACCCTTTTCAAATTTGATCACAGGCGAAAGGCTTAAGGCGAGCAGCGTGCGATTCATCGCCTTTTCCAGGCACGTTGTGGCAATCATCCATAGAAGAGAGCTCTTTTCAGGAGAAACGACAAAACTCTCCAGCTCCTGCTCGAGATCGAGAGAGGCGACGAGATCATCTTTTTTCTTGGAGCTTCTCCATTCAAGCTGAAGGTCGAGATAGCGATGGACCAGATCGCTTTTATTCTGTCCAAGAAGCGCCTTTAGATGAGCAGCCTCCTCTTCAGACACCCACTGACCTTTCAATCCCTCGATGAGAGAGAGGATGCCGCTGGTTCGTCCCTCATCTTGGTATGAGAGAGTCATCCAGCAGGCAAGGTGGTCTTCGTGGATCTCACATTCTTGGCCGTAGAGGAGCATTACTCAACCTTGATAGAATAGAATCTAGTTACATTGCCATTCTTTCCTGGAATCAGGGCGAGGATGAGCACGCGATTTTTGCTGACGGGTTCTTTCATAGCTGTCTGAAAATCATCGACCGTCTTCACTTTCTTGTGGTTGACGGCAAGAATGAGATAGCCAGGCCGCATGCCTGCGACCGCTGCCGGTGTGCCCGGCTTTACTTTTGTCACGACGACCCCTTCTTCACCTTTGGCCAGGTCGAGCTGCTTGGCGAGCTCGGGTGTCAGTGTTTGGATCTCAAAACCCAACGAGACACCGCTCGATGAGGTGAGTTCGTCAGGAGGGGAGCCGAGTGTTACAGCGAGCATGACTATCTTGCCGTTGCGATTGACTTTCAATTTGACTTTTGTGCCAGGTCCCATGAGGAAGACATCGTTGCTGAATGTGCCGATCGAAGAGGACTTTACCGTCGTATCGTTGTATTCGAGGATGATATCGCCCTGCTTGAGACCGCCTTTATCGGCAGGAGAGTCTTTCATCACTTCGGAAACCAGTGCGCCTTCGATGCGGTCTAAGTGGAATGCGTCCGCGAGGTCTTTGTCCACAGGCTGTAGCGAAACGCCGAGGTAGCCGGGGGAGACGCTACCCTTATCGATAATTTGATGCATGATAGGGATAGCCATATTGCTTGGAATCGCAAAGCCGATGCCCATATGTCCGCCGCTGCGCGATACAATCGCCGTATTGATGCCAATCACTTGACCTTTTAGGTTAAGCAGAGGACCACCTGAATTGCCGGGGTTAATCGCGGCATCCGTTTGGATGAAGTCTTCGCGTTTCGTGATCTGGAGATTCTGTCTGCGCTTGGCGCTCACGACGCCCACAGTCAGTGTAGAGCCGAGTTGGAAGGGGTTGCCGATAGCGACGACCCACTCACCAATGTCCATTACATCCGAGTTGCCCATGGTGAGGTAGGGGTAATCCTTGCCCTCGATCTTTAGAATGGCTAGATCTGTAGAAGAGTCGAGACCGACTAGAGAGGCATCCATCTCGAGGCCGTCATTGAGAGTTACAGTGATTTTGCTGGCGCCTTTAACGACGTGCGCGTTCGTCATGATGTAGCCTTCGGGTGTTACGATGAAGCCAGACCCTTGTGATACCTGTTGCTGCTTAGGCGATTTGCGTGGAGCAACCCCAAAAAAGCGCTCAAAGAGATCGTCGTTGAACATGTCATAGGGATTTTGTGCGGATTCCTGCTGTGCAACCTCCTCATCGCCCACTCCTTGGGCCTTAATGTAGACAACAGCGGGGAACGCCTGTTTAGCGACAGAGGAAAATGCTTTAGAAATCTGTTCGGCAGAGCAAGCGACATCTGCATCGGTTGCAGCTTGAAGAGGGCCAACGAAAAGACTAGGTACCAGAAGCAATAGCAAACGAACAGAAAGCATAGCGAATATCTCCTTAATTTCTGAGGTGGTTGCAAAACTCAGATTCTGTCAATTTTTGGGTTCTTTTGAGCCGATTTTCGACCCAATTCGCAGGGGTAATATCAACTTTCGTATATGACCCCTGCGAATTGGGTCGAAAATCGGCCAAAATAATCCCAAAAATTGACGAACCCTGAGTTTTGCAACTACCTCATTGGGAAAATTATTTATATCACAGCGCTCAGAAAAGCGCTAGTGCTTAGCTTTTATGTGTGCAGGCATCAACAGCAAATGTGACGAAGCAAGGGTCGCAGCATCTGCCTGTCTTAGCTTGGAAATGAAGAGAGTAACTCTGACCTTCGCTAAATCCAGATTGTTCAAGGGTCTTTTTTCCAATGAGAAGAACTTTATCCCGATCGTTTTTTATCCAATATAAGGCGTAGCATAAATCGATTTCAGGTGGAGAAAGAGGAGGATTTTTCTGGAGCCCTAGATTCATAAGGAATGTAGCTTTTAAACCTATAATGGGCGTGGTCAGATCAAAAATACTCTCTTTGGGCTCTTTTACTGATTGATGAGATACTGTTAGCGTTATGGGATTATTGACAAATGGGATTTTCATATTAATAGGAGATCTGCAGGTAGGACATGCTGTTGCTGTAGCTATGCATTCTCCATCAAAAACGTGATGACAGGGCAGTATCATAGTAGCAGCGGTGAAAATCTCCTGACAGACAGCGCATATATCCTTACTCAGGTCGATATTTTTCCAGGGGTTAAATGTGTTCTGCGGAGGAGGAGGAGGCTTCTTCTCGGGAGTAGTGTAAAGACCGCAGCAGCTGCCGATCCATGAAAAAAATCGGGCGAACAGGTCATAAATGGCCGAGAAGCAGGAAAAAACAGGCGCGCAAGGATTGGAAGAAGAGATTGTACTCGCTTGAGGTTGTGCAGCATATACCCCACTGCGAAAAGAGGGGACGCAATTAATGTGGAGTTGAACCCCTGTGTGTGGATTGATCCCTTCAACTCCCATATATCCTCTCTTAGAATCCGATTGTTAGTCGCGCAGTCAAGCCATAGAGCCCAAGAAGCCCATAGCCAAAGCGGCTCTCTTTATCACCCGTATGAACCGAGCGCGTTGTGCGGTGTATTTCCTGGAGATTCATCCAGATGTTGAACTCATAGCCGAGGAAAAGTTCAATTGCCCAGCAGTCATAAGGTCTTTGCCATGAAGGACCAAGCATCCCTTGGACATGGAATGCAAAGCGCGTGTCTCTATCATGGGCATCTCCGAGTAGGGCGGGATTTGATGCGGCGCCTGGGACATCTACGGCGCGAATCACTGCTTCATTTTTATACGAACCCAAGAAGGTCGCGATAGAAGTCTTGCCAGTAAAATAGAATTGACATCCCCAAAACCAGTCAACGGAAGCGCCCACGCGCAGACCACCTGCTAAATAGCTCCAGTGATTGCGGATTCTTTCCCAGTCGTGATCGAAATTCACATAACGCACTTTCCAGCTCTGATCAATAGCAGCAAACGTAACACCGCCGAGCACACGCATGCGCAAGTGCGGGTTGGGGTCGAAAACGCGTGTTACAAGAAGATCGCCTATATGGTAGTGCAAGCCGACGCGGCTTTCTGCTTCGACGATAGGGTCGTCAATAAAGGTGTGGAAGGTGGCATTTAAGGCTCTTCCGGATGGAGGTTCAGTGCGGCGCGTTCCTTTGTCATAGAGCCAAGTATACTGCGCGATGACTTCCCAAAAATGCGGCTCATTGTACCAGCCTGCTGAAACGCGCAGACCGGGGCGCCAATCAAATTTGGTATGCCTGTAGTTACCGAGGGCCTCGGAGCGAATGGGGTCGTTGATCGTGTTGTTGGTGCGGATCACATATTCGAGGCCGCCTTCAGCCACAGTCCAATAGAGGAACTCAGCATTGGCAAAAACCTGTGTGCGGTGCGGAAAAAGATCCCAGTCGCAGCAGTCGGGTGCTGGATAAAACTGGTCTTCGTAGCTGATACCAAATAGGGCAATGCTGCTTGTAGTAAGCGAAAGGAGTAGGGAGCGTCTCAACATATCAAACCTTTTAACGAAAAGTTAAGAATATTTTAAGAGCTCTGAGATTGTCTGCAAGAAAAATTTATAAGAAGCAATCCCGATCAGACGATCGGGATTGCCGGAGAATTGTGCCCCTTGCTTAGGCGACTTTTACTTCGATTTTGAGCGGATTGTGGGCCCGACTCTTAGGAAGTGCGACAGACAGGATCCCGTCTTTGCAAATCGCTTCGATGGGAGCTGTTGTGTCGATCGCATTAGAGAGGGGAACCTCGTAGAAGAAGCGGCAAGCGCCCTTCAAATGGTACTGGACGTTCTCTCTCTTTTGTTTGGCTTGAGCGCGGATCTTTAAGGTGCGCTTTTCCTGATCGACAACGACTTCGATATCTTTCGCGTCGACGCCTGGTACAGGCAGATCGAAATAGAACTGTTTTTCATCTTCTGAGATGGAAAATGCGCCTTGCGCGTTATTGCAGCAGCCGCTGAGTTCCTCGAATAAGTTTGGTAGTAGTGCTCTCATGTAACCTCCATGTTTTTGTTACATAACCTTAGCATAAAAAATGGAGGAATTAAAATCTAGCACTTGATGATGTCGAGCGCTAATTCTTTATTTAAACATCTGTTTCTCAACGGTTTCGGAAAAGAAAATTGCACGCTCTTCAGACCAGTATACCCCATGAAGACTGCGTTTTATGAAGCCTTCGTGCCCTCCATCATAGGGCGATTCGAAGTAGACGCACGAGCTTCTCTGGCACTCTTCGTGAGGAAAGCAGGCGGGATGCAGGAAGGGGTCGTTCTGCGCATTCACGATCAGGGTGGGGATGCGTATCTTGCGGATGCTATGTTTACTGCTGCAGGAGACGTAGTAGTGCGTCGCATCTTTGAAGCCGTAGAAGGGGGCGGTGATCTTGTTGTCGAAGTCGATGAAATCCTGAATCTTTTCAATGTCAATTCCGGCAAAAACATCAGGAAACATCGCTGCTTTTTTCAGCATTTTAGCTTTGAGTGTGACGAGAAAGCGATTGAGATAGACGCGATTGATTCCGCTGCTGAGGCTCCTAATGCACGCATAGAGATCGCACGGAACAGAGAAGGTGCACGCCTTTGTAATTTGAGGGGGGAGGTTATCGCATTCGTCGCCTATGTATTTGAGTGTGATATTCCCGCCCAGACTAAACCCGATGAGCATGATTTCTTTGTAAGGATAGGTAGCAAGGGCGTGAAAGATAACGTGTTTGAGGTCGCCAGTGATGCCTGCGTGATAGAGAAGCTTGGAGCGATTAATTTCTCCGCTGCAGCTGCGGAAATTCCATGCAAGAGAATCCCATCCGTGCTGATTGAACATGCGCCCCATGCCTAAAGCATAGGGCTGGCGGGTGCTGCCTTCGAGACCGTGTGAAATAATGACGAGGCGTTCGTGCCCTTTTTTTGACCAGTCGATATCGAGGAAGTCTTTGTCCTCCGTCTCGATCCGCTCGCGTGTATAGGTGATGCCCTCAACTTTGCGAAAGAGGGCAGGTATGATGGTCTGGGCGTGTTTGCCGCCGATCCAGAGAGGTGCTCGATAACTTGAGGAAATGACCGGCATATTATTAAACGTTTACTGAAAAATCTTTTCGAACGGCTTGGTTAGGGTTTCTACGGCTTTTTCCGGTGGTTTGATGAAAATTTCACTCAACATATTATTCAGCTGATATTCCGCAAAAACCGCTTTCACCATTTCTCCTAGCACAGAGGCTGTGAGCTGATCGACGGGAAACTGCCCCTTAGTGCTGATGTTAGTGAGTTCGATGCGGTCGATGGTGGGGAGGGTGCGCATGGCTCCTCCTCCTTTGCGAAAGAGCAGCTGAGCTTGGATATTCGTGAACACGGCTTTTTTGATCAGGATGGTTCGAGGGGATGGTCCATCGACATTCGAGCTTTTTAAATTCTCCATGAGGACGGTCCAGTTGCCCCTTGCGCCGCTTGTAGAATCGAATTCTAGACCTAACGAGATAGTATCCAGGTCAATTTCTTCGATGACAATATCGTCTTTGATGTAGGCGGTAAGAGGAGCGTGAATGGTGATTGTTTTGGCTTCAAATGCTTTTGGAAGAGAGTAGCCTGAAGGGTTTCCCATTTCAAATTCTCTTACCACAATGCGCGAGAGATGGGGAGTCAGCGCATCGATCGAAACACCCACCTGTAAATGTTTAGAAAAGTGATCCGCTGCAATGTCGGCTAATCTTCCCAGTCCAATGAAGACTAAGATTAGAAGTGCAAGTAAGATAAGAATAGAAATGGATGATCCGCGCATTTTCCTCCAAATTATTTCTCACAATACTGAAAGCGCGGAGGAAGAGCAAGAAGAAAGGCAGTGTTTGTTCCGCCCATTGCGATCAATGCGAAGCCTATTTAAATTACTAGGATGGTCACTCCCTATAATGAATTTTTACAGCGTTTTTTCTACAAGCCAAGTTTTAATCATGAAAAAAATCGTGTTCATTGGCTAAACCGCTTGATTTACGAGAATCGATTAGATGATGTCACTATCCATCTCCAGAAAAAGTGGAAGCATTATAGAGGAGATGGATATGGACTAACTCCCTGGCATATCGCAGCGATGACCAATAATCAACGGGCAGCCCTGCTTCTTTTTCAGGCAAAAATTTGGGATATCAACGCTCAAGATGCCCATGGATGCACGGCGATGCACCACGCGGCAGTGGCAGGACACCTTACGTTTATCCATTTCTTAAAGTCACACGGTGCATCTGAGAAAATTTGTAATTTTTATCGGGGAACACCGCATGATCTTTTACAACAGTGCTATAGAACTGTGGATCCGCGTGTACAGACGTTTTGGATCAAGCAGGGCGATCAGATCGTTGAAAAAACTGGAGAAGAGTTCGCTCAGCTATTGCATGCAACGCTTGTTGAAGAGGAGATCGTCTACACTCCTGTTCAATGGATCAAAAGATGGCGTCATGAAATAAAAAACAGCTTTTTTCGTGATAAATATGTTGGAAAGACGCTCCAGTGCTATGCAGCATATCACCAAAAACCCCCTCCTAAAGTCTATCTAGATCACGATCCGCAAGTGGGGTATTTTTTGCGGGCAGGAGAAAAAATTCCCCCATTTACGATGATCGGCGAATATCTTGGAGAAGTTTTAGACAAGACCGAATCTAAGCACAGATGGGCTCCCCGAGATAAAGAATTAAAGCGTTTGAGTAAAAAGAGCGAAGATCCAGATGAAGTGGTTTTTAACTTTTCCTCTGATCCACGCTATCAGTACACCGCTAGCACGGATTATTGGGGCGGAGAATCAGGTGTGATCGATGCATTTGCGCAAAGGGGGCTCATGGCGATGATGGCCTGTTCTTTTCCTAATGTATTCGAGGACCATATCCGCTTTCAGAAAGGGCAGCGGCAGCGTGTGATATTATTTAGTTGTGAAGAGATTGAGAAGGATGCTCCTCTCGTGACGGACTATGGTGCTGGGCATATGGTAAAAAAGATGATCTATGCCGAACTACGCGAGAAGGAGATGATCGAGTTCTTCAAAGATAAAGATAACCAACAATTCAATGAGATGCTCAAAAAGCCTGAACCAAGACAGTTTACCACAGAAAATGCCTATTTAACAGCGCTGGCCAATCATCAGCGGACCGCCTACCTTTTGGGTACCCCGCAAGCGATGCTGACGCTTGAGCTCAAAGATGGGTTAAAGGCCTCTTTGGTTCATTTACAAATCGAGCATAGACAGCCTCTTTTTATTGACGATTTTCTGCATCGGTTGAGCGGTCTGATTTGGGATGTTTCAGCAGAAGTTAAAGAGCAGATCAAAAGCGAGCTTCTTGCGGCGGTTAAGACACATACTCTTTTGAACCTTTATAAATTAATGGAAGAAAAGCGACAGGTTTTAATGAGAGAATACTGGAAAAATAAACCGAACCCTTTCGGATGGACAAACCCCCTCGTAAGGAGGGGGCCTGTGACTGATTAATAGTCAGCGCCGGCGCTCATGCCTGCGGCAGGAGCTTTTTCCTCTCGTTCATCAGAGATAATGGCCTCTGTTGTAAGGAGAAGTGCTGCGACTGATGCGGAAAGCTCGATAGTTAGGCGAACGACCTTCGTGGGATCGACGATCCCCTTCTCGATCATGTTGCCAAACACATCGTTTTGTGCGTCCCAGCCCTCATATTCTTTGAGGGAAGCAACTTTCTGCACGATGATAGAGCCTTCTTTGCCCGCATTTTCTGCGATCTGGCGTAAAGGATAACTCAGTGCGCGGATAATGATCTCCACGCCAATGCGTTCATCACCGGTGAGTGACTGAGCCAGTTTTTCCAGCACAGGGATGCTGCGGATCAGCGCTACGCCGCCGCCGGGGAGGATGCCCTCTTCAACGGCTGCTTTGGTCGCATGCTGCGCATCATCGACGCGGTCTTTTTTCTCTTTCATCTCGACTTCGGTTGCAGCTCCGACGCGAATGATCGCGACGCCGCCGGCCAGTTTCGCCAGACGCTCTTGGAGCTTCTCGCGGTCGTAGTCGGAAGTTGTTTCTTCGATCTGACGCTTAAGCAAGGAGACGCGCTCTTTAATCGCCTCTTTTTTGCCCATGCCTTCGACGATCGTTGTCTCTTCTTTCTTGACGATGACTTTTTTGGCTCTTCCGAGCATTTTAAGCGTGGTGTTCTCGAGTTTCAGACCGAGTTCTTCACAGATGAACTCTCCGCCTGTGAGTGTGGCGATATCTTGGAGCATCGCTTTGCGTCTATCGCCAAAGCCGGGAGCCTTGACGGCACAGACTTTGAGGCCGCCGCGGAGGCGGTTGACGACGAGAGTAGCCAGCGCTTCGCCTTCAACATCTTCAGCGATGATGAGGAGAGGGCGGCCGCTTTCTGCTGCTGCTTGAAGAATAGGGAGAAACTCTTTCATCCCAGCGATCTTCTTTTCGAAGATCAGGATGTAAGCGTCTTCGAGGACGGCTTCTTGAGTTTCTGGGCTTGTCATGAAGTAGGCTGAGAGGTAGCCGCGGTCGAAGTTCATGCCTTCTACAACATCGAGTGTCGTTTCAAAGCCTTTGCCTTCTTCGACAGTGACGGTGCCGTCTTTGCCGACGCGCTCCATCGCTTTTGCGATGATTTCGCCGATCTCGGTGTCGCCGTTAGCAGAAATGGTCGCTACTTGGGCCACTTCTTTCTGGTTTTGGATCGGTTTGCTCATTTTTTGCAGGTGAGTAACGGTCTCTTTAACCGCTTTCTCGATACCGCGTTTGATGGCCATGGGGCTTGCTCCGGCGGTGACGATGCGGAGGCCTTCGGCGTAGATCGCTTCGGCGAGAACGGTGGCAGTTGTCGTGCCATCACCCGCTTTATCAGCAGTTTTGCTGGCGACTTCTTTCACCATTTGAGCGCCCATGTTCTCTTGTTTGTCTTCGAGTTCGATCTCTTTTGCGACTGTGACGCCGTCTTTTGTAACGTGCGGAGCGCCATAGGATTTGTCGATGATGACGTTGCGCCCTTTAGGACCGAGCGTCACTTTGACGGCTGCAGCCAGTGTTTTCACGCCCTTCAAAATTTTTTGACGAGCCTCTTCTCTAAACTTAATGTCTTTTGGTGCCATTTACTTCTCCTTATTTAACAATCGCAATAATGTCATCGGCGCGCACGATGATGTAATCTTCATCATCCAGTGTCACCTCTTGTCCAGCATATTTATCCATGAGAATGGTATCGCCGACTGCAACGGGAATAGGAATGTCTTTACCATCTTTGGTTTTGCTGCCACTACCGATGGCAATGACTTTAGCTGTTTCTTGTTTCTGTTTGGCTGAATCAGGAAGGAAGAGTCCTCCTTTGGTGGTCTCTTTCTCTTCAACGCGCTGAACGAGGACGCGGTTGCCGAGGGGTTTAATCGAGACTTTCTTTGCAGTGTCTTGTGCCATTTTTTTCTCCTTGCTCTAAATCCACAATTATTGGGAAATTACAAAATGCATTTTATGCGTTTTCATCTTTTTTGACAAGGAATTTAGCACTGAGAAGTGCGAACTGCTAAATATATCTATGGAATTATTAGAAAGAAGTGCAATACCCGCAACCGATCGCTGGAATGTCGAAGCGCTCTATCCTTCACTAGAGAAATGGGAGGAGGAGTTCAACGTGGTCTGCCGTCCGCAGCAGCGGCCTCACTGGCCTGAGTTGGCTCAGTTTCAAGGGACATTAGGCCAGGGACCGGAGCGATTAAAAGATTTATTTATTGCTCTCTTTACTCTTGAACGCGCGCTTTCTAAGCTCCATACGTATGCCCATATGCGCCATGATGAGGATCTCGCCAGCGACCCTTATAAAGCGGCAAATGCAAAAATTTCTTTTATTTACCAGGACTTCGGTCAGGAGATGGCGTGGATCGAGCCCGAGATCCTCTCCCTCGACGAGCAGTTATTAGCTAGCTACCTAAAAGCACCTGTGATGGCGCCTTATCGCATCTACTTAGAGAGAATTGTGCGCTTCAAACCGCATATTCTGCCCGCCGACCAGGAGGAGCTCTTAGCGCTTGCAGGTAGTGCTCTCAGTACTCCCGGTAGAGCATTTAGCGCCCTGAACAATGCCGATCTTAAATTCCCCGACGTCGTTGACAGCAAAGGGGAGTCTCACCCTTTGAGCCACGGCAATTATCAGCTCTATATCCGCTCTCCCGATCGCACACTCCGCCAAAATGCTTTTAAGACTCTGCACGGTGCATTTACCCATCATGAAAACTCGATTGCGGAGCTTTTGAACGGCCTTGTGCAGTGCCACCTTTTGAATGTCCGCGCACGCAAATTCCCCTCCTGCTTAGAGGCAGCGCTCTTTCCTCATCAGATAGATCCCGCCGTATATAGTACACTTGTAGAAACGGTGCGACGCAATATATCTTCGCTCCATCGCTATATGAAGGTGCGCAAGAAGTTGCTCGGCGTCGATGAGCTGCACATGTATGACGTCTATGTGCCGCTGGTACGCGATGTCGATTTGACATACAATTATCAAGAAGCCGAACAGATGGTCTGCGCATCTGTCGCTCCGCTCGGAAGCGAGTATCAGCAGCAGCTCAAGAATGGCCTCTTGCAAGAGCGCTGGGTGGATCGCTATGAGAACAAGCGCAAGCGCTCCGGAGCCTACTCGGGTGGCTGTTATGACAGCATGCCCTACATTCTGATGAACTATCACGGCACACTGCGCGATCTCATGACACTTGCCCATGAAGCCGGGCATAGCATGCATTCTCTGCTTGCCAACAAGCGCCAGCCCTACCACTACAGCGGCTACTCGATCTTTGTCGCCGAGGTCGCCTCTACGTTCAACGAGGAACTGCTCTTCCGCTTTATTCTGGAGCAGGAGAAGCGCCCTGAAGTGCGCCGCTTCCTCATTAATGAGAAGATTGAGGACATCCGCGCGACATTTTTCAGGCAGACGATGTTCGCCGAGTTTGAACTGAAGATGCACACGCTTGCCGAACAAAATGTGCCGCTCACCCCAACGCTTCTGAAAAGCGAATACCGCGCGTTAAATGAAGCCTATTTTGGCCCCGATATCGTGGTCGATGCAGAAATAGACATTGAATGGGCGCGCATTCCGCATTTTTATAATAATTTTTACGTTTATCAATATGCGACGGGTATCAGCGCAGCCTACGCCTTCTTTGAGAAAGTGATGAAGGGCGGCGGCGCCGATCGAGACGCCTATCTGAACATGCTTGCGTCTGGAAGTAGCGACTTTCCTTTGGACCTCTTGGCAAAAGCAGGTGTTGATATGCGCACCCCGAAACCTGTAGAATCCATGATTCGCATTTTTGATGAACTAGTAGAACAGTTGAACCTATCTCACTAAAGATTTTCGTCGATTTTCTGGATTATTTTGGCCGATTTTCGATTCAAAAGAACCAGAAAATCGACTGAAACTCTTTAGTGAGATAGGTTCTTGAAGTAAATGCGCAAATAATATAATTTTCTAAAACATTTATGTCTGAAAAAAAATTCAAGGATACGTTTGTGGTTGTCAATGAAAAAGGACTCCACACGCGTCCATCGACCGAGCTTGTCAAGTGTGCCTCGCTTTTTAAATCGCAAATCACACTCACATATCAAGATCTCTCGGTCAATGCCAAGTCGCTGCTCGGCATCCTGATGCTTGCAGCAGCGCGAGGCGCAAAGGTCATCATCGAAGCCGAAGGCGAAGATGCCCGCGAGGCCATAGACAGCATCATCAAGCTCGCCCAAAACAAATTCAATATCCGCTACTAGAAAAATTCTTAAGGAAAAATCATTCTTAAGGCCTCAATAGACATGTCGGGTTGTGTGTCCGTTGGCACACCCCCCGCGTCCATCCCAAAAATGGAGTGAAGACTTTCACTCCATTTTCGGGCCCCTCCCCTTTGAGCCTCATCTCGCTTTGCCAAATCGCGTCCTCGTCAGGGGGCAGTGCTACCGCACAGCTCCCCACGCGCCTAACGGCGCTTTCCTGCGGGTGCGATTTTGCTTTGCGATCTGAGGCCATCGGCTGCTCGTGCGGTCGGATTTCATCCTCCCGTCGCTCGCAGGGCCATTATTTGTATGTGGTAGAAGGGGTCTAGCTTTTTTATTGGCCCTGCAACTGGACACGGAAGGGCCCCCAAACGCAGTTTGGGGAAGAGTGCCTGTTGCAGCCGACGGCCCCAGATCGCAAAGCAAAATCGCACCCGCAAGAGAGCGCCGTTAGGCGCGTGGGGAGCTGTGCGGTAGCACTGCCCCCCGATGAGGACGCGATTTGGCGAAGCGAGATGGGGCTCAAGGGGGCCAGCGGGGGACATGCCATCGGACATGTCCCCGACTTGTGAAATGGAGGCCCATATTTTATTTATTTAATCTTCGAAAGGTACTGCTTGGAGAAGGATGTCTTTGTTGCAGTAGATGGGGGCGTTGTGCGAGAGGGCGAGGGTGATGCAGTCGCTGGGACGCGCATCAATCTCTAGAATGTGCAACATCTCTCCTTCCTGTTTTTGTAGAAAGAGACGCGCAAAGTAGGTGGAATCCTCCAGCCTGTTGATCAGAATCTGCAGGACCTTTACATCAAGCCCCTTGTAGGCGAGATTCATCAGGTCGTGCGTATAGGGACGAGGATGCGGCTCTTCTGCAAGAAGCATCTGCAGATTTTTGCCGACCGAGGGCTCCGTATAAATGGCAAACTGCTTGCTTTCCGTGCCAAAGACAAGACATGTATAGGCCTTGGATTGCATGATTTTGTTGAATTTGACTTGCACGCGCTCCATGCCCTACCTAATTTATCTGGTTTCTACCCGCCCATCGGGATATCCGATGATGACTTGGTGTGCTAAATTGAAAAAAAAGCCTGTATCCACCACGCCGGGGATGTCGATGATCGCAGCATGGTCTTTTTCCGGATGCGCACGAGGCGTGTCAAAGTGGATGTCGAGGATCCAATTGCCATTGTCCGTAGTGAAGTGGCGCCATGTGGATTTATAGCCGATGTCTTGGAGATGCTTCTTAGTCGCTTCTGCGCCGAAGGGGATGACTTCAACGGGGAGAGGGCGTTTGCCTAGCCTGTCTACGAGCTTAGATGAATCGACGATCACCACCATCTTTTTACTCATAGCAGCTACGATCTTTTCGCGCACAAGGGCGCCGCCGCCACCTTTGATCATGCGCTTCTGGCTGTCGATCTCATCGGCGCCATCTACTGTGAGGTCAAGTTGGGTGCAAGTGGCAGGGTCGAGAAGGGGAATGCCCCCTTGTTTTGCTAGCTGCTGTGACTCTTTTGAACTCGCTAGCGCACGGATCTTTAGACCTTTTTTAACCCGTTCATTGAGGAGATGGATAAAAATTTGAGTTGTGGTTCCTGTGCCAAGACCAATAAGCATATTGTCGCGGATGAGATCGATTGCCGCGCGTGCAGCTGTTCGTTTGGCGTCTTGTGTCATATCTCTATATAGTCAGGCTAAAATAATATTTTCAAGGACTGCCTTGCAATATAATCTTTCGGACAGTAGCCTTGAGAATGGTTACCCTTAAGAATTTAGAGGAGAGTTATCGTGGCACCGTCAGGTAATAAGAGCAAGAAAAATGAGATTGTCGAGGAAAGCCAAAAAACCAAAAAAGCGCGTGAGAAATTGCGCAAGAGACTGGCTGATTTAGAGCAGAAAGTCACCCCGCAAGCCCTTAGAGAAAAAACGATCGAAATCCAGCGCTGGATCGCTCGTCATGCCGAGCATCGCGTGGTATTAAAAAATAAAACCATCTCTCTGTTTGACACGAACCAAAATGCCGCCAAACTTTCCCAGCGGATTGCAAAAATTGCTGACCAGTTGCGCAATAAGTAAATTATTTCTTGTCTGAAATTAAGGCTCTTACAACAATGAGCCTAAAGAAGGTAAGCCCCCCGGAGGAGCAAATTATGACGACAATCACTAAGAAAAGGCTCGTTCAAGTTATTTCTCAACAGCTTGGACTGCACCCAAACGATGTGCGCAATGTAATCCAAGGTTTTTTAGACCACATGACCGACTGTCTTGCAAAAGGCGAGAGACTTGAATTCAGAGATTTTGGTGTATTTGAAATTGTTGAAAGAAAACAAAAAATTGGACGCAATCCCAAAAATGCAGCTGTCGCTATCGTCATCCCTGCCCGCTCTGCCGTGAAGTTCACGCCCGGCAAAAAGATGAAAAAGCTGATAGAAAAAGATTTAAGTAAGCAGGCTCACAAGAAAGTAGAGACTCCATCCGCCTTCCCGCGTATGTAAGAGGGTATTGATAAATAAGACTTCGTTGATTTTCGGGATTATTTTGGCTGATTTTCGATTCAAATTGCAGGGGTCATATACGAAGTTGATATTACCCCTGCAATTTGAATCGAAAATCGGCTCAAAAGAACCCAAAAATCAACAAAAGCTTACTTTATCAATACCCTCTAAGGTTGAAAAAATCTGTCGTTTGCCTCATAATTAGCCCATACTATTAGTGGGGCAAAAAAATTGTCTTTTCGAAAACTTACTTTACTTAGCTTCTGCCTGATTTTTGCTGCTATCGGAGCGGTTGGACTTTATAAAAAGTTCGGTTCATCTAGTAAACCTAGTGCGCCCGTTGCACAGAAACCCAAAGAAATATCTCCGCCAAAAAGAGAAAAGCCGCGCGTCGCGCTCGCTCCCACTACTCCCAAAAAAGAGCCGGTGGTGACAAAGACCGACCTAGCTGACGACCTTCCCGCTATCGACCGGACATTTGAACTTTTTACCACAGGTCCGCTCAAACTTCCGATTGTAGAAACCATTACCTATTCGACGAAAGTCCCATGGCTCAAGGGCCGTCTCGCCTGGATTGCCGACTACGCGTCTCACTTCTCTACTTCGCGTCATTTCATTGCGCGCAGCTTGAATGGCAAACCCGATTACTTTACCCAGACGATCAAAGAGGGTAGCCGTTTCAATGTCCTGAAAAAGGATAAAAATATTCAATTCCATCTTCTCGTCGACCTGACAAGAGCAAAAATGGGCTTTTATTACGTCGACCTCGACAGCAATGAGAGAGTGCTGCTCAAAACCTACCGCGTTGGCCTCGGCAAAAAAGAGGCGGAGACTCCTGCCGGCAAATTTGTCCTGGGAGACAAGATCGCCGTCTATCAGCCGCAGGTTTATGGCTACCACCTCGATCAGAAGGTCGAGATGATCCAAGTCTTTGGTACGCGCTGGCTCCCAATGGGCGAGATGAAAGACGGAAAACCTGTTTTTAAGGGATATGGAATTCAGGGCGCTCCTTGGATGGCAGATCCCCAAACAAGCGAGCTTGCGGAAAATCGCTCAGTCATCGGCGCTTTTGAGAGCGACGGATGTATCCGTATGGCCAAAGAAGATATTGAAGAGCTTTTTGCGATTGTCGTTAGCCGGCCTACATTTGTAGAGGTTGTGCGCGATTTTCATGAGGCGCATCTTCCCGGCGTGGAGGTCGCTGCTCCTAAACGCCTATGAGTATGATCCTAGATCACGAAAAACAGATTAAAGAGTGCGAAAAAACCATCAGCGAACTCAAAGCGCACAGCGGCTTGAATTCAGAAAGGGAGATCTCGCAGCTCGAGCAGAAGCTTCTACTCCTCAAACAGAAAGTGTACGCTAATCTCACGGCATGGCAGCGCATCTCCATCTGTCGCCATCCCGCCCGTCCACGCTCGGTCGACTATATCAAAGCTTTTTGCAAGGATTTTACTGAACTCCACGGCGATCGCGCCTTCCGCGACGACAGTTCGATTATTGCCGGACTATGCTACATAGGTCGGCAGAAGTTTATGGTCGTTGCCCAGGAAAAGGGGTGCGACACGGAGAGCCGTCTAAAGCGCAATTTTGGTATGCCGCACCCGGAAGGGTACCGCAAGGCGCTGCGCTGCATGCAGATGGCAGAAAAGTTTGGTTTGCCCGTATTGACTCTAGTCGACACACCCGGAGCCTTTGCAGGTCTTGCTGCTGAAGAACGTGGACAGGGCTGGGCGATTGCTAAAAATCTGCTTGAAATGGCCGATCTCTCTACCCCTATTATTTCCGTCCTGATAGGCGAAGGCTGTTCAGGGGGAGCACTGGGAATTGCAGTGGCCGACAAGGTCGCCATGCTCAGACACTCCTACTATTCGGTGATCACTCCCGAGGGGTGCGCGTCTATTCTATGGAAGGATAGCCAAAAGAAAGAGCTCGCTGCCAGCTACCTAAAGCTCCATGCCGAAGAGCTCATGCCCATGGGAATTATTGACGCTGTGATCGAGGAGCCCCTCGGCGGCGCCCATCACAACGCCGCAGAAGTCTTCGAAAATGTGGAATCCTACATTCTTTCCGCATGGGAAGAGCTTAAAGTGCTGCCTCTACCCGTCCTAAAGGAGGAGCGCTATCAAAAATTCCGTAAAATCGGTAAATTTGCAGTAGAAGATAAGGCCTCTCTATAGTATATATATACTTCGATGAAACTTCTTCTTAGACTTGCTTTGCGCAATAGCAAGCACCTTTCTCTATTAATCGCTACGCTTCTTACCCTTTTTGCATTGACCATTGCATCGCAAATGGAGATGTTTGCCCTGGGGATCCTGTCTAATTCCGGTGGTGCGGATTTCTTCTCCCTATTTGCCAAAGAAAATAAAGAAATCGTCGTCGCACCCAAAGAGATTAGTTTAGAAGATGTGCAGGTCAAGTGGGGCGAAATCGATAAAGAACATACAGGCATGATTACCAAGCAGCAAGCTTCTGAGTATCTCGCCTCTCAAAGTCAGCTTAACCCGCTCAATTGGGTACTCAATAAGGCTAAACAGAATTTCCAAGTAACGAATAATTTTGCCGCGATGGTTATTCTTCTGATCGGTGTGGCGATTTTTAAGGCAGTTTGGCTCTTTGCCAGCCGCTATACGACACAGCTGCTCGCGATACGCGTCAGCCGAGACCTTAGGCAAGCCTATTTTGAACATATTCAATCGCTGCCCATGAGTTTTTACCAGCAATACAACATTGGATCGCTGTCTTCGCGCGTTGTGGGCGACGCGTCGCAAATTTCTCTCTCGATCAACTCCTGCCTGACCAACTATTTGCAAACGCCGTTTACCGTCATCAGCTGTCTTTCCTGCTGTTTTTTTCTCTCATGGAAGCTCTCGATCGTCATCTTCTTTGTTCTGCCTCTCATCATTTTACCTATCGTTTTCCTTGCGCGCAGAGTCAAGCGCGTTTCACGTCAGCTACTGACCAATCAGGAGAGATTTGCTTCCGTCCTGATCGATTTTCTGGCGGGGATTCAGACGGTCAAGATTTTTGCCATGGAGCTCTTCTCTCTCAAAAAATACAAAGAACAGAACGATCGCATGGCGGTTCTGGAGAGCAAAACGGCTAAATATGGCCTGCTCACACGTCCGATTCTTCACGCCATTACGACCCTCTGCCTTGCCGTTGTCGTTCTTTTTGGGCTCTATACGCTGGGCATGCCGATTTCTCAACTTCTCGTCTTCTGCGGACTCTTACATGTAGCCTATGAGCCCATGAAAAAATTCGCCGAAGAAAACTCCAATATCCAGCGCGGGATTGTCGCTGCCGAGCGCATGTTCGAAGTGATGGATTTAAAACCGATGATCGAGGACAAAACAGATGCCCTCGAACTTCCCGGCTTTTCCCACTCTATTGAGTTCGACCACGTCTGGTTCCGCTACCAGGGCGAGTGGGTTCTCAAAGATGTGTCTTTCACTGTGAGGAAAGGAGAAACGGTCGCGATTGTAGGGCCGACAGGCGCAGGAAAATCGACGATTGTCCAGCTGCTACCGCGCCTCTACGAAGTCCAGCAGGGCGAGATCCGCATCGATGGCAAGCCATTAAATGCCTTTACCCAAAAATCTCTGCGCGAAAACATCGCCTTTGTCTCGCAAAAACCTTTTCTCTTCTATGACACCGTCGCTGCTAACATCGCTTTTGGACGCGACTTTCCTAGAGAAGATATTGAAAATGCCGCCAGAAGGGCGCATGCTGAAGAGTTTATCGTCAACCTGCCGCAAAAATATGACACGCTCCTTGCCGAGATGGGTAAAAGCCTCTCCGGCGGGCAGCAGCAGCGCCTCGCCATTGCCCGCGCGCTCGTCAAGAATGCGCCTATCATCATTCTCGATGAGGCGACGTCAGCTCTCGATGCTCTCAGCGAAAACCGCATCAAAAAAGCGATCGCCGAGCTGCACGGCGAGGTGACGCAGATCATCATTGCGCATCGTTTGGCGACAATTGAGCACGCTGACCGCATTATCTATCTCGAGAGAGGGGAAAAGATTGCAGAGGGAACACGTGAAGAGCTACTGCAGACCTGCACACCTTTCCGGTTGATGTGGGAAGCCTTCTATCGCACACGCGATTCAGAAGTCCTCGAAAAAGTTTAAAAAAAATGAAAATAACAGGATATTAGGATATTCAGGATAAAAAATTATCCTGAATATCCTAATATCTTGTTATTTTAAATAAGAGCTAGTTTTTCAAGGGTGGTTTTGAGTTCGCGGTTCTGCGGCTTGTCCAGACTGCCGCTTTCTGCCAGCCAACGGATATAATCCTTAGGGACTTGGGAGAGGGGTTTGCCCTGATGCTTCCCAAAGGGCATCACACTGACATTTTGCGGCGCTTCCAGTAGCTGCATGACCAGGTCGGGCGGCAGATCGTCGATCATGCGAGAAAATACTTGATAGAGCACCATCACGTCATCGAGGGCGCGGTGGGCATTGTTCGCTGTAATGCCATATACCTCGCGCAGATGCTGGAGGGAGTGGCGGGGGAGGTCGGAGCGGTATTTGCGCGACCACTTGAGGGAATCGATATAGGACCAGGGAGGGATGATGAGGCCGGAGCGCTTAAACTCCGCTTCAAGGAATAGCTTGTCAAAACTGTCGTTGTTGTGGGCGACGAGGATGGCTCCTTCTCCACAAAAGGCAGCAAATTCTTGACCCACATCGGCAAATGGCGCAGCTGAGGCCACCATCTCGTCGGAGATGTTGTGGATGCTGGTCGCTTCAGGGGGGATAGGGCACTGGGGGTTGACGAGCTGGACAAAAGAGCGCTCTTCTTTGGGGTCGAAGGCGGCAATTTCGATGATCCGATCCTTGTCGCTGCGGACTCCGGTAGTCTCTGTATCGTAGTAAATAATGCGTCGCATAGATAATATATACCCGTGATGATCAAATTCTGCATCCTCTTTTTGTGTTCTACGGGAGTCCTTAGTGCCTACTCTGCAGAGTGCCAAGCTTTTTTTTCTCAGCGCGACCAGATGGCCAATCGATTGATTGACCTGATCGATCGCGAAAAGAGCAGCATCAAGGTGGCGGTCTATTGTTTGGGGCACAAGGAAATTGCAGCAGCTCTGGTGCGCGCTAAGGAAAGGGGAGTACTCGTCGAAGTCATTGTCGATCCTACTTCGCTGAGAACGCGCGCTTCTCTGGGTAAACTTGCCAAAGCGGGGATACCCGTTTTTGTTTGGGAGAGCCAGCAGACTAAACGCGGAGCTAGGCCTCTCATGCACGATAAGTTTTGTGTCTTCGGCAATGCACTCGTCTGGACCGGCTCGTTCAACTTTACCTATGCCGCCAGCCTGCACCACCAAGAAAATGCAGTGACGATTGAGAGCAGGGAAGTGGCGCAGCAATACCTCGAGCAATTTGCCAAGATGCAGATCGCAGAATGCAAACCGTTTCAACACTATCTGGATGCACATCCGAAAAAACCAAGGAGAAAATCTGCATGAAAATGCTTCTTCCACTATTTGCCCTGATCTTAATGGCAGGATGTTTTCAAGCACACTCTGACGACGATCTGCGCGGCGTTCCTGTCACGAACAATCCCTTATTGATACCGGCTTCTCAACAAACAGCACAGATCCCAGGGATGCCCTATTAGACCTCATGCATAACTTCATTGGCTTGCTAAAATCGTTCTTTTTTAACTGGTCTTTACCACGCCTCCTCACCGACCGATTCCGGTCGACTCGTCGGCGTGATAAAAACCAGTTTAAAAAATATTCGATTTTTTCAAGCCAAGCAAGTTATACAAGAGGTCTGTTGATTTAATTAGCCTCCTTAAGGAACATTGTAGAAGATATGGCACATGTGAAACATACGTTTTATCCTCATGACCAGAAGAAGCTGATCGCGTCCTTGGGCAAAGAGAAGTTGATCGGTTTTCTCAAGCAGATGCTGCTCATCCGCAATTTTGAGATCCGCGCCGAATCCGCTTACCTCCAAGGAAAAGTCGGTGGCTTTTTTCACTCCTACATGGGCCAAGAGGCTGTCCAGACCGCAGCGGTTGGCGTGATGGGAATTTCACAATGGTGGATCACTTCCTATCGCTGTCATGCGCTTGCGCTTCTTTTAGGGGCAACTCCAAATGAACTGATGGCTGAACTCTACGGCAAGGTGACCGGCAACGCTCTTGGGCGCGGCGGTTCGATGCACTTCTTTACAGAAGAGCTGCTGGGAGGCTTTGGCATCGTCGGCGGACAGATTCCGATTGCAACCGGCGCTGCATTTGCCATCCGCTATGCGAAAAAAGTCGGCATTCAGACCGGAAAAAAACGCGATGTCGCCGTCTGCTTTATGGGCGATGGTGCGGTTGCTCAAGGCTCCTTCCACGAATCGCTCAATATGGCGGCACTCTGGGATCTCCCTTGCATCTACGTGATCGAGAACAATGAATGGGGCATGGGAACCCATGTCAAACGCGCCCTGAGCGTGGAGCCTATTGCCGAGAACAAGGCACCCGGCTATGGCATGAAGGGCTACACCTTCGACGGCATGGACTTCTTTAGCTGCTATGCTGGATTTCAGCACGTCTTTGAAGAGGTGAAGAAGACAGGTAAGCCTGTCCTCGTCGAGGTGATTACAGAGCGCTTCCGCGGACACTCTATTTCCGATCCCGCTGCATACCGCTCGAAAGAAGAACTCTCCAAATGCATGGAGCGCGATCCGCTCGTGATCATGCTCAAAGCCTTATCTCTCGATGAGGAGACCTATAAAGCTATGGATAAAGAGGAGAAGGAGATCATCGTCGCTGCGATGAAATTTGCTGAAGAGAGTCCATGGCCTGATCCGATTCATCTAGAAGAAGATGTATTTGCGCCTTGAAGGAGAACGGATAATGGGAAAACAGACAATTGAGATCCGAGAGGCGATACGCCAAGCACTAGACGAAGAGATGGCACGTGATCCGCGCGTCTTTATCATGGGTGAAGAGGTCGCTGAATACAATGGCGCCTACAAAGTCACCAAGGGCCTCCTCGATAAGTATGGACCGATGCGCGTTGTCGATACGCCGATTGCTGAGCTGGGCTTTGCAGGTATTGGGGTCGGTGCGGCGATGTGCGGCTTGCGTCCTGTTATCGAATTCATGAGCTTCAACTTCTCCTTCGTCGGTTGCGATCAGATCATCTCTAATGCCATTAAAATGCATTACATGTCGGGCAATCGCTTTTCCGTCCCGATTGTCTTCCGCGGCCCCAACGGCGCGGCAGCACAAGTCTCATCACAACACTCCCACTGCGTTGAAGCACTTTACGCCAACCTGCCCGGCTTGATCGTCGTTGCCCCGAGCAATGCCTATGACGCTAAAGGACTCCTGAAATCGGCGATCCGCAGCCATAACCCCGTGCTCTTCTTAGAAAATGAGCTCTCCTATGGCGAAAAGATGGAGATCCCGACGGAAGAGTATCTCGTCCCACTGGGTAAAGCGCATATTGTGCAAGAAGGCAAGCACCTCACGCTGATTAGCCATAGCCGCATGGTGAATTTGTGCAAAGAAGCGGCCGCCGAAGTGGCGAAAAAGGGGATTTCCGTTGAGATTATCGACCTGCGCACGATTAAGCCTCTCGATATCGCCACCCTTGCAGATTCTGTGCGCAAAACGCATCACGCAGTGCTCGTCGAAGAGGGACACCTCTTTAGCGGCATCTGTGCGGAAGTGGGGTTTGAATTGATGGAGCACTGCTTCGATTTTCTCGATGCTCCGATTGTGCGTGTCTGCCAGCGAGAAACGCCGATGCCCTACTCAAAAGTAATGGAAAAAGAGACGATGCCGACCAAAGAGCGCATTGTCCAAGCCATAAATGAAGTTCTACGTTAGGAGCTAGTATGCCATTTACCCTCACAATGCCCAAACTTTCTCCCACCATGGAAGAGGGGACAATTGTCAAGTGGCGTATCAAAGAAGGCGCGCAAGTCAAAGCGGGCGACGTACTGATTGAGGTTGCAACCGACAAGGCGACCGTCGAGTTTAATGCCCTTGATGAAGGCTACCTGCGCAAGATCATTATTCCTGAAGGCGGATCGGCTATTGTGAACCAGGCGATTGCTGTCTTTACAGAAAGCAAAACAGAGAGTATAGAAGGGTATAAACCCGAGGGAGTTTCTATGCCAGTTGCGACACCAGTAGAAGAGAAAAAAGAAGCAGCTAAAACTCCGGCAGAAGCTCCTGCCGCAGCACCCGGCCTGCGCCAGCCCGCCTTTACTCCAGAACCCGCTCTTACGCATTATGAATTTCCTCAAATGGGCAAAAGCGTCCAAGGCCGCGTGCTTGCGTCACCTCTTGCGAGACGCCTGGCTCAAGAAAAGGGAATCGATCTGGCTAGTATTGCCGGATCAGGTCCTAGCGGCCGCATCATGAGCCGCGATATCGACCGCGGACAGCCTGATGCAGCAGTCTCCTTTGAAGAGAAGGGCTACCCCTCCGATTCACCCGGCAGTTTTGAAGAAGTGCCCTTAACACCGATGCGCAAAGCGATCGGCCGCCGCCTGCAAGAGTCTAAGACCTTCGTTCCGCATTTTTACGTCACGCAAGAGATCGATGCCGATACGCTTGTACGTGTCCGCGAAGAGCTGAAAGCCGGAGGGCTCAAGATCACCTTTAACGACTTTATTGTGCGTGCAGCAGCCCTATCTCTGCGCGAGCATCCGGGCATCAACAGCGGTTTTAACACGGTGAACAACACGATCATCCGCTTTAAGACAATCGATATCTCCGTTGCGGTCACCATCGAAGCGGGCCTAATCACACCGATTGTGCGCTATGCCGATTACAAAAACCTCGGCCAGATCTCTTCTGAAATCAAGTGGTTAGCAAAACGCGCGCGAGAAGGCAAATTAGCGCGTGAAGAATACACGGGTGGTTCCTTCACCATTTCCAATATGGGTATGTTTGGCATCCGCGATTTCATCGCGGTGATCAATCCCCCTCAAGCAGCGATATTGGCTGTAGGCGGGATCCAAGACAAGGCCGTCGTGAAAAATGGACAAGTTGTCCCGGGTAAGACCCTGTCTCTGACCCTTTCGTCCGACCATCGCGTTGTCGATGGGGCAGATGCGGCGGGATTCCTTGGGTCTATGAAGAAATATCTTGAAAATCCAGCGCTCTTATTAGTTTAATTGTATTATTATTAGTTTAATATTGAAACAATCAGTATTATTCTATATAATTAATACATGCCTAAAAGAGTTAGAGAGATAACAAAAGAGAATACGGAAAACTATTATTCGCCTCCGCCTACAAAAAGGCAGAGGTATGAACCTCTGCAGCATGCGCTGACTTTTTTTAATCACACACCCATTCAAGATATCAAGTCGCTAAAAGAGCTCGCAAAAGAGATCGTCCAACTTGCTCCGAAAGAGTGCGCGCTCTGGCCGAAAGAGATGAGAGAATGCCTTGTTAAAGTCGATCGGATGTTTTTTAAAGATAAGAGTAACTTTGCTGTCACCCTTATTAAGGAAGCAATTAAGAATAACAATCCTGCCCTGGTTGAAGAGTTCTTCAAGCTAGGAGTTAATGCCTCAGATCCATACAGCAATGCAATATGTCAAACTGTCTATAAATGTTCATCTCCTGAAATCCTACAGTTCGTCATGGAAAAGATCGGGGATGAAGACTGGATCGATGTCTTGCATAAAGTCTGCCGAGAAGGGAATATCACGCTTGCCGAATGGCTTTTAGATGTGATGCTAATCGATATTCAGTCTCTCGATAGGCTCGGAACGCCTCTTTTGCACAATGTGGTTTGGCGTAGAGAGGCAAAGATGGCGCGCTGGCTCATACAGCGTCCAGATTGCCCTATTTTGCAGAAAGATCAGCAAGGAAACACAGTCTTGCATTTCCTCTGTAATCAAGGTAATCCCGACCTGATATTAGTCGACCAGGTGATTGCAAAGGGCGGCCGACCTCTTCTGAATGCAAAGAATGACAATGGAGATAAACCGCTTCATATCGCTGCAAGGTGGAAAACGCCCATAATCCATACACTATTAGAAAAAGGCGCAACGGTAGACCTTGCAAATAACAAGGGAAATAGCGCTTTGCACGAGGCTTGTGCTCTAGGAAATAGGGATGCAGTCATTGCATTGTTAAACCACAAAGCAAGACCTTATTACGTCAACTTAGAAGGGCAGACTCCAGTCGATGTTGCTCTGCTGAGTGAGGGTGGGGGAGGAGAGGTCCTTCAGCTACTCTTTCCGGGATGGGGTCTTTTGAAAGAAGCACCACCTCAAGAGGGAGGTATTACTTTTGAGTTTTTACAACAGTATGCGTTACTCTTTCCTCAGCGCTTTCTTTTGCATCCCGATAATGCTCCCGACTTTAATCCGCTCGAATTGTATGAATGTTTGCATTTGAAAAACGTAATCCTTCAATTGAATGAAGATGTTTTGGATCAATTTGGCATGTCGCTGATAAAAAAATATTCTGTAGAACTCTTTTCTTACATTCTATCCTATTATTATCGATTTGAATTTTCTCACATCCAACGCACTCCCGTTCGCACTATAGAAATATCCGATGAAGCGCGTCAATTTGATCTAAAACAGTTAGAAAAACAAGCCGAACTCCTTCCTGAAATTGAGCGCGCTAAACTCTTTGAATTATTGGAAAAAATCCGCACACGGAAACCCGATGTTGCAATACGTATGGGGAAAGAAGAGGAGTTTTATCTTGAACTCGAAGAGCTCTACAAATGCATCGGATACCAGCTGTCGAAGCCCGATGTGTCCGACGCAGAACGTCGTAAATCTCTTCAGAGACTTGCGGATAATTCTAGCCAGTGTGCGATTGAGTGGAAGGACGCTGCGCGCAAAGAGGCTTTAAGGGTCACTACTGGGGTGAATTCGACATTTGAGCAGCAGGTATTGGCTCACTTGCAAAACCTACGTGAAATGGTCTTAGAAGGGATGGCAAATAACGACCGGCATCGCTATAATCAGCTCCTGGCTATGCTAGGGAAGGAATTCAATATTCCCGGGGCAGATCGCATCCATCTTGACGATCCCTGTGCGATCGATATCGATGATCCTCTTTCTGAGACCTTGAAACAAAGAGAGATATTTCTATCTCGCTACAATTTTAAAATGATTTTCGAGTATTTCTATAACGCCATTAATACTCGTCCTACTTTGTTTCCCCCTTCAGATGTAGGCGTGTGGCTCGGAGATAATATTTCCGGGCTCTTTGAAGAGCAAAAATATCAGAAGATCCGGGATGAGCTTAAGGCTCTTCCATTGGAGGAGCAAATCTCTCGTCTGAAAGAACGAGGGATCACATTCATCCCCGATCTGGGCGTTGAAGGTTCTATTCGGGCTGATCAAAGAGAAACTTACATGGAAGATATATATGATGAAGAAAATGGACTATATAGCTATAATGCTATCTTACATATTCTTCTAGCACTTAAAGCAGTTAAAATGGTGTAAAATGTCCGTTGCAAGTCTTCCTCCCGGTGTAAAAGTACAATTAGTCCCCTCCATCCACGATGCTAATCCTCAAGAAAAACCAGGTCTCTTAGAGCTTTTTTTAAGGATCCCCTTTGTAGAGTATAATCAAAATAAGCACCATTTTTTAGAGCGGCTCGTCACCATTTTTTCGGAGATTGATCCTCTCCTTTTGGGAGCGCTCCTCAGCAAAACTCAAGACGTTGCATTCTTAAGATATTTCCTCTACACAGGGCTTCTTCATTCCAAGAATTATGAAGCCTTTTTCTTAGGAGTATGTCGCAGTGGAAATCCCGCGCGCGTGGAGCTTGTCATACGCTATTTTGAGCGCGAGGGGGTCGACTTCTATTCGTTTAAGGAGAGTCCTTTGAAAATGGCATGTGAAACGGGCAACCTCGAGCTGCTCAAGCTGCTGATCCCTCTCTGGAAAGCCAAAAATCTCCTTATAACCAGTGGGGTTTTGCACTATATTTGTCAGTCAAAAGAGCAATTCCAAAATGATGTGCTCCTGTGGATTTGGTCTTCTCCTTTTGAGGCTGATTTCGGCAAGATGCGCACTATACCCAATACGGAGGGCAAGCTGCCTTATCAGCTTACGACCCATCTGGGCGTTCAGGACTGGTGCCGTCAATACCCCATTACTCTCCCGCAGCAGAAGATGGACGATTTCACTAGGCGAGGACAGAGAATCCACGGGTTAAACGAGTTAACAGCCTTTGCAAGTGAAGTCACTTGGTACTACATCCCCGTTCTCACACATCCCGCAGCGCATATCCGCATCACGAACCATAAACCTATAACACCTCTTCCTTCCCTCCCCACACAGTCGCCTAGCCACTTATCTACTAGGCAAGATCAACCAGGAATTTTCGAACCAGATCCGCCGCATCCGCACGAATGTACTCAGTGCGGAAAAAGAGATGGCTCGAGTGGATAGTGATGATATTGCAGAACTGACCAAAAATGAAGAGATCCTCAATCAATATCTCTCAAGTCTAGCCCCATTAAGGGTCGCTATGCAGGCACTTACCACTCCTAAATATAATAGCTTGTTTGAAAAAGAGCGCGAACAGCTCGATGACTTGTGCAACGCCTTCATCCAGTCTGAAGAGATCTGCAATAACGCCTCAAAAACGATCCATTCGCTCCGCAACGCCTACCAGATCATCTTCACGAACAACTTGCATAAAACGATCAAACTGTTGACTGCCTTAACGATCATCTTGAGTATCCCCACTATGATCGCCAGTATCTATGGCATGAACGTCCATCTCCCGCTGGCACAGAGCGGCTTTGCTTTTCTTATTGTGATGGGCTTTACGGGAATCCTATCGGTTTGCGCTCTCTGGATCTTCCGTCGCAAGGGCTGGCTGTAATAATGGTTCGATTGAGATTTTGGGCTTTAAGAGGACCTTCAGAAGGCGCACGTAGAGCTCAGGTGCAAATCGCACCTTATTCGCTTGCAGAATATCAGCAGGTGTCTGACGTTGCTTATTTTTAAGCTCATGGGTCCAATATCCCTTTTCAATATCCGCTATCAGCGCCTGACAAATCCCCGGATGAGCGAATAAGTAATGGGAAAGGGTGTTTTGATGAGGATCTACAGGTTTGTTGTACAGCGCTTCAAGGAGTCTAAACTTCTCACTATTTCCCGTCCTGAAAGCGACTAGAATCTCTTTGTCTAATGGAAACCGCACCAGAAAATGGTCGGGATACAACCATTTCAAGAGTGCGAGACCTTGCGGGTCAAGCGGCTTCTGTTTAAGTAAGATATCCTCTGGCAACTCTTTAGCGGCATTTGTTACTGAGCGCAAATGCTCTAAAGTAACTGTTGTCGTGATCCATTCAATCAGCCCTGGCGCCCATTTATGGGGTTTTTCACAAATCTTATGGAGAATCAAGGGGTCTTGATCGGGAAAGTAGAGGGCGAGCGTCTTAAAATTTTCCACCTGGTCAGCATTGAGCGCAGCTTCAAGGGGACCGTCTCCGAAAAGATAGCTCTTGGTAAGAGGTATCTTATATTCCCTTAAATAGGGAATAAGGGAAATGAGGGTTTCTTCGCCCGCATTTTGGCAGCAGAAATAGAAAAAATCGCGATAGGCGGAGCGCCTCTCCTCGATATGGAATGTCGAGAA
>Ga0207093_1010_pt1 | contig 58084 bp, 57 predicted proteins | sample Alteio_BWMinHeat_89_FD_153519 | JGI IMG/M metagenome (GOLD analysis project Ga0207093, IMG submission 153519) | Enriched cells from forest soil in Barre Woods Harvard Forest LTER site, Petersham, Massachusetts, United States -... | ecosystem: Environmental > Terrestrial > Soil > Temperate forest >... | reverse complement strand
TTAATAAAATTTGTTAATCAATATCAATCGTATCTTGTGTCAAGAATAGCCGATAAAATTAAAGACTCAGCCACTTATAAAGAGGCAACAGAATTTAAAGGAGAAGGCGCAGCATCAAAAAATCATCCCTATGTGGCAGTATATGGCAAAGCTAAATCAATTAATGATAAACCCCTTTTATTACTGCTCAATAAATATTATGCAATATCGGCTTTAGCCAGTCCATCACTAGAAAACATGACTGATACAACGACAATGACTGCTGCTCAGCAGTTTCTTCAAGCAATAGATAAATTTTCTTTATTAGATAGATCTGCTAAAAGTATGAACGGCGATTTATTTCCTATTGTTGATGAGTTTACAAAAAGTCAAGAAACCTTAAGCGATATTATTAAAGCTAAAACTAAGCTTGTCAGATTTGGTTTTTTTGATGCTAACACTGTAACGAAAGCAATGTCGGCTTCTGATGACAAAAATATGGAATTAGATGGGATACAAACGCTTGAAGTGTTAAAAAAATTGTACGCACAAGCACAAACATACTTAGATCCAGCAAAGTATCCAAAATCAGGTATCACCACCCATGGCGCTGGACCCAGTGCTACCACAACCACTGCGGCAGCGAAAGTCGCTACCACTACAGCAACAACAGCCACTACATCTACTACAGCGCCGAGAAGACGTAGCAGTAGCGGTTAGCACAGTCTTTTTTTGCATAATTCATTTGACTTCGTCGTCGCGGGGTCCAATCCAGGACTGATCTCGTCATTCCCGCATGCTCCTAGCGGGAATCTCCAGCTTAGCAAGAATCTCAATAAGCAGGAGATCCCCGCTAAAAACATGCGGGGATGACGAGTGAGACCTCGCGGGGGCGGGGAAAAATCCCCGCACAATGACGTGGTTGATGACAAATTATTCTACCGTTAATTTATCCACCCGCTGATACGCCCGCGGTAATTTACTGCCACGTTTTGCGCGCTCACCAACAAAATGTTTCCAGTCAGAAGGTTTTAATTTGAGTTGTTTATTACCCGCAGTCACAACTAGTTGTTGCTCAGGTTGTAATAAAGTAATGTCCGTTAAAAATTCCTCGCGATTTAACACGCGGCTACCCGGAATATTTAAAATTTTATCGCCTTTGCCTTTGGCTAATTGCGGTAATTCTTTGAGAGGGAAAATTAATAATAATCCTGTGTTAGTTGCTGCTGCAACTAAACTGTTTTCTTGATCGAGTATTAAGCGTGGATGTAATGGTTTAGAACCTTTAGGTAAAGATAATAAGGTTTTGCCCGCGCGATTTTTACTGTAAAGCTCCTCGAGTTTCACAATAAAACCATAACCCGCATCAGACGCTAATAAATAATGTTGTTCCGGTTCGCCAATCAGCACAGCAACAAATTGTGCGCCGGGCGGTGGATTAAGACGACCAGTCAATGGTTCACCTTGACCGCGGGCGGAAGGTAAAGTATGCGCGAGTGCAGAATAAGAACGACCCGTCGTATCTAAAAATACCGCTAATTGATTGCTGCGGCCTAATGCAGTGGAGAGAAAGCTATCGCCTGCTTTATAACTCAATGTAGCCGCATCAATTTCATGGCCTTTGGCAGCTCGTATCCAACCCATAGCAGATAAAATCACCGTCACAGGTTCGGTTGGCATGATTTCTGTTTCACTAATCGCTTGTGCTTCTTTGCGTGCAACTAGCGGTGAACGACGTTTGTCGCCGAATTTTTCGGCGTCGGCTTCTAATTCTTTGCGAATTAATTTTTTTAATCGTGCGGGAGAATTTAAGGTTTGCTCGATTTCTGCTTGTTCTTTGAGTAAGTCGGCTTGTTCGCCTTTGATTTGCATTTCTTCTAAACGTGCTAAGTGTCGCAATTTGATTTCTAATAATAAGCGGTCTATATGTTTAATAAAAATTGGTATAGATTCATCGAATTTCATATCTATTTGAGCTTTCAGTTTAGTAATCTCGGCTTTTTTACTTTCAAGAGTTTTTTCATCCTTTGGTACTAATGATCCTCCGGTAGTCATTTTCTTTATGTCCATATTGATGGCATTTATCTGCTCTTCTATTTTTTTATTTGCCTCAACCTTTGGTCGAATTTGCTCTTCTGTTACATTCGGTGGAAGATGTCTGTCAAGCTCATCCCTTGTCTCTTTTAATTCTTTCTTCAGGGCATTTATTTGATTTTGGATCTCGGCACATTGACTCCTCATCCACGCCAGTGTTGGATTGTCTTGAGCGAGTGTGGATGCAGGTTTTTCTCGGTTTTGTAACAGTTCAAACAAAGACATTTGAGAAAAATCTTGTTGCGATGCTGCCATGGGTATTCTCCTCTGTTTCCTTACAATATTTATTATACACCCATATTAACAAAACGTGGATATTCACTTGATCTATTTGTATTTACTTACTTTTTTTTCTTACAGTCACTGGCTGAATTTCTGCGGTTCTTTCTCCCATTTCGATAGTATTATTTAATGCCGCAAAAATGGCTTCTTCTTTTTTTGTAATCGCAAAACCGGGGTTGTGAATATAAGGTAAAATAGTTCGCGAAAATACCCCTAAAATCGAAGGCCCTGCGACAATTCCTACGATGGGGTGTACACTGAAGCTCATTTTATCAACCAACCATTTCAAAAGAATCACCGCTCGATGTAGAATATTTTGTTGATGCACTTCTAAATTTTCTGCGAGTGGAACAGCGTTATACATCAGTACAAAAACACACAAGAAAACAAGCGCGGCATTGATAGAGAAATTATCATAATATTTTGAGTTATCCTGATTTCTTTTTGCTGTATTGATGGTTTTTGCTTTTTTAACGGCTATTTTTAAATTTTCTACCGTTCTTTTAGAATCCAATTCAGCACGATTTATCATGATTCTTACTTGTTGATTTGCTAGATAATCATACGATGCGTAGAACGTTTCTGGAACACCGATATTCGGATTATTTATTTGAATTTCTCTATGAAAAAAACGATTAACACTGCTTAAACAAGCGCCCTCTCTGCGTTCGAAATTCGTTACGATATTACTTAGCACAACATCGGTGCAGGCTTTTTCTAACATGGATGCGGTACTGGATTTTTTTGCATCGGTGCAGGCTTTTTCTAACATGGATGCGGTACTGGATTTTTTTGCAGCCGATGGATAGTGTTTTTTATGGCGTTTCTTGTAATGTTTACCGAAAATGTTTTTTCCCATGGGTTCACTCTCTCGTTATTTAATAATAAACTTATTCTGAATAATAGATCAAAAAATAAACTATTGCAATGGGTTTTTCTGCTATTTAACTCTTTTATTCTACAATCATTTTTTTCTGGTAAAAAAAGATTCAGCCTGTGAATCCAATTTCATCTTATTGATTTTAAAAATAAATTTTTCATAACTGTTCAAACTAAACTCACAAGCAGACTTGCAAGTGGTATACTGTGGTTAAGCTACGTTAAGTAGCGAGCAATAAAGGTAGCATCAATTAACAACTCAATTTGAGGAGATATGAGATGAAACCATCAATCAAAGTAACTGCCATTGCCGGAGCATTGATGCTTGGCTTAGTAGCAAGCGACAACGCTTTAGCAAAACATCGACATCACCACTATTGGTATCATTTTACACCGCACTTTCGCTATGTGTATTTGATTCCAACCAATCCTAATCTTTATATTAATCAAGTCGCTGTCAAAGGTTTCGTAGGCGTGCCATTTGCTACAATTGACCGTGCAAAAGCCGTCCAACTCGACACCATTTCTGGTATGCGCAGCGGATACTTGTTATTTGAAGTGAAGGACTACAGCGTAGGTGGCTGTGAAGCTAAAGTAGCATTACCACTTCACAGAAATCGTTGGGGCAACATTGTTACTCCAACAGGAACATTCTCCATTATGTTCCCATCACCATGCGCTCAAAACTCAGCTATGTTGACAGTCTCACGAGACTATAGACACGGCTATGTGGTGAACATTCAATAATCATTGAGTGGTCGCTTCCCGGTTGTCGCGAGACAATCGGGAAGTTTTTATTTAGAGTAAAATCGCTTTGAAATCCATTGCCAGTCGTTGTAAATCTAATCGATTTAAAAATAATGAATAAGACATCCATGCACTGAGAGCCGCGATATCTTTAAATTGTGGCGGAATGTATTTTGGCAACACTACAATTTTCTCTTCTGCTAAATCAGAGAGAATATGAATATCTTCTAATGTTGTTTTTCCGAGAAATAATAATGGAATTTTCGATACTAATCCACGTTGCACTGCCAGACGAATATAATTATAAATTAAAATAAAACCTTTGCTATAAGATAAATCTTTAGTAAAAGGCCCACCACTGGGTGTGCTGCCACGAAATACACGTGTGGTCGCGTGATAAGACATTTTTGCATCCAATCCTTCTTTACGATAAAAATTAAAAACATCCAGAAAGTCCGCACCTTCTTCCGCCATACTCACTGCACGTACACGATTCGTCAAACTTTTAAGACGTCCGGGATAAGAGGCAAATGTAAAAATTTCACTGATAATAGCAAGCCCTTCCTGTGTAATCGTAGAAGATGGTGGTCCTTTGCTTAAAAAAGTGCAATACGGTTGCGCCATGCCATTCAATGTCGTACCTAAATGCACCCAACCTTCATGCACTTCTAATACGCGAATTTCTCTTTCGCTAAACATAACGCCTTTATGAATTTTTAATCGTTCAGCACCTGCTGCTGCATCTGCTAAAATGCCATCGCTTAATTCCACACGCGGTATCACTTGACGACCTGAAAAATAATGTGAAAATCGTTTAATTAAAATTTCGACGACTTCTTCACTCGTAAATTTTTTTTCATCGGCTTCTGTGGTGACTTGATCTTTAATATTTTTTAGCGTATTCGTCACCAGAATTGCCATATCTTTTAATGTAGGTGCGCCTACGTGAAAAGCATCTTGTGAGCTACCATATAATTCCTGAGAAATTTCAGAAAACTTTTGTGTGCCACGCGCCATTAACATTTCCACTACACGTGAATATTCATGACACATGCGTTGCATGATGCTACCGACTCCGCTGTATTGTCCTAGTTTGCGACGAATACTGCGTTCAATCTCGTGAAATTCTTCGATTTTTTTTTGGGGATCGAATGCGAGTGGGCTGTATTTTTGATAATACTCTGTATCAATAATAGGAAGCACTTTGCATTTATTTTTAAAAAACTCTCTGGAAGTCTTTGGATTCCATTTTATGGCGTCTAATACACGAATGGGTTTTTGCGCGCTGACGATGCGTTCTGATAGTTCATGAATTACATGATGGTAATCCGTTGTCATAACATCCCTAAAGCAAACATGTCATCCCGAGCAAAGCGAGGGATCTCCTTGTAAGCAGGAGATCCCTCACTGCAAAAAGCACAGTTCGGGATGACACATTTTCAATTTATTTTATAACATATCAAACTTTTTCAACATAGTACGCAAAGTACCGCGAGAAACACCTAAGATACGCGCTGCTTCTGATTGGTTGTTACGGGTATACTTCATGACAACAGTCAATAAAGGTTCTTCAATTTCATCGAGAAAAAAATCATACACGTTGCAAGGCTCTTCACCTTTTAAGCTTGCAAAGTAATGACGCATCACTTCTGCAACATTTTCGCGAAGGCTTATTTTGGTTTCATTTAATGAATCTAAGTTATTTTGGGTCATATGTGTCATCCTTGAAAATCTTATTCAAATACCCCCGTAGCTTACACCTTAATGGCCGCCAAATAAAGATTTCTGACGTTCATTTTCAGTTGCGCAAACTATACACAACTGAAATCCAAGCTGGCGTCGCGCTGGCGGCATTTTTTCGCCGCATTCTGCGCAAGTTTTTGCACCTTTTTTGGCCGCTCCTGCGGGTCTATTGTGTAAAGCACGGGTAACAGCATCTAAAATATAATCATTTGCGATATCAGCGTCATCGGCCATAGGCTATCTCCTGCAAGTCTTCTGAGGAGGCGTATTATACGAAAAAGATTTTAAAAATCTAGCCAAAAAAATTAACTTCAATGGTGAATGCTTGTGCGTATTGAAAGCAAAGGAAATGGGTATAGCTATTCTCCGCATGATTGGTCGGGAAAAAAGGCCAATCCCTGGCCTGTTTTCCCTAAAGTCGACATCCTGTCGACTTTCCCAATCACGCTCCGAATACCTATACCCATTTCCTTTGCTTTCAATACGCACAAGCATTCGCTATTAAACTTTCATCTAGAAATCTCCAACCAAACTTTGCAATACAGCAATCGCTGCCAATCCAGCGGATTCCGTACGTAAAATTCTAGGGCCCAAATGAACAGCAGAAAAATTATTTTTTTCAACCAATGCGATTTCTTCTGCAGTCAAACCACCTTCCGGACCAATCAACAACACAACTGGCTTATCCGTCGCAATAACAACATCACTTAATTTTTGTTTTGCCTCTGGCGCTAACACTAACCCCGTTACACTCGTTATTGTTGTTAGCCATTTTTCTAAAGAAATCGGCGGTAAAATTTCAGGAAGTTGATTACGACCACATTGCTCACACGCGCTAATAATAATTGATTGCCAATGTTCTTTGCGTTTTTCACTGCGGGAATCATCTAATTTAACATTGCAGCGCTCGGTGAATAATGGCGTGATTTTTTTCACCCCCAATTCAACGGCTTTTTGAATGGTAAAATCCATTTTTTCACCACGCGAAATACCTTGTGCCAAATGCAAATTCAATGGCGATTCACATTCACGAGCAGAAAAATTTTCAATAAATACATTTATTTTTTTCTTATCCAGATACGAAATTTTAGCAAGATATTCGCCGCCCTCTCCATTAAATAATACTAAAGTATCTCCCACTGTCGCACGCAACACTCGTGCAAGATAATGGTATGCTCTTTCATCCAATTGAATTTCAGAATTGACTGCTAAAGATTGCGCTTGAAAAATACGAGAAGACATTTTAAAAAATCCTAAATTCTGCGACAGGATTTCCATGAATCAAATGCTCTTGAATAATGCGTTCTAACACTTCCGGTGTACAAGAGTGATACCAAACTCCATCAGGATAAACCACTGCAATAGGCCCTTGTTGACACACTCGCAAACAATTTGCCTTAGTGCGATAAATCCCACCCTGCCCCGTCAATTGCAATTCATCCAAACGCCGCTTTAAAAAATCCCAAGAACGCAGCCCCGCCTCTTTATCACAACATTTTGGATTCGTCTGATCGCAACACAGAAAAATATGCCTGCGAATCCTATCCAGCCCCAAAATTTTTACTCGTTCATTCAAAATAATCCCTCGCTTATTTTAATCAACTTCAACAAATTCATTTATCACTGCTTCAAAAAAGATATGAATTCTATCTGTTGTCCATGTTGGAATTCCCGAACCAAAAAAATCTTGATCTTCAGTCCATATGGAACAGTTAAAAGTTAATGCTGTAGCAACAACCGGCCAATCATAAACATCGCGATTTTTCATTCTTTTTTGCGCTTCAGTGGCATATACTTGATAAATGTTTTTATCAATTACTTGTAGCATACGTTTAATATTAGAAAATACTTCTAGCGCGAGCTGAACTGGCATATCACGTTTCTCGAATAGAATAGGTAAATATTTGTTAGCATCCTCTACACAAATATCAGGAATAAAAAATTCTACTGACTCACTATAAGTCATGATTAAATCTCTTACTCTTTTACCTAATACAGCACGAATAAGTATATTCGCGTCCAACACTAAAGTATCGAAAGACATTAAGATTCTTTTCCTTCACGCAATTTTTTAAACTCTAAAAATAATTCTTCTTCTGTAACTCCATGAGAAGAAAGCAGCTTATCGAGCCGTAAAGCAGCTTGCTTCAATGCACTCACTTCACGCTCATCAGATGAGTGTCGTGCGGGAATATAAAAACCTAATGTTTCACCATGACGAGTAATAGCAACAGGTAGAGCAGCCAACAAATACCGCGGCAAGTGCTCTCGAAATTCTCTTATACCTATTTTTTGAACATTCGCAGTCATAAAATACCTCTAAATTGTGTACCTATGTGTACACAATAACAAGTGGCCGAGTTAATGTCAAGAAAAAGCATTATGAGCCCAACAATGCTAGCAAAAATTTCAAAAATCACCTATTATACCGGCCTCATCGTTTCACATAATGACTCAAAAATCATGCCCAAACTCTATATTCAAACCCACGGCTGTCAAATGAATGAATACGACTCCACGAAAATGGCAGACGTATTAAGCGCTTCTCATCAATTAGAAAAAACAAACAATCCAGACGAAGCCGATGTTTTGTTAATGAATACTTGCTCTATTCGCGAAAAAGCGCAAGAAAAAGTATTTTCTGAATTGGGACGCTTTCGTGATATCAAACAAAAACGACCGCACGTTATTATCGGCGTAGGCGGTTGCGTTGCTAGTCAAGAAGGTGCGGCTATTTTAAAACGCGCACCTTATGTCGATCTTATTTTTGGACCACAAACATTACATCGTTTAGGTGATATGTTAACCGAGAGAAATAAAACAAAACGTTCTGTGATTGATATCAGTTTTCCCGAAATCGAAAAATTTGATAAATTACCAGAGCCACGCGCTGAAGGCGTCAGTGCTTATGTTTCCATCATGGAAGGTTGCAGCAAATATTGTAGTTTTTGTGTAGTACCTTACACACGCGGTGAAGAAATCAGCCGCCCATTTGATGATGTCATCCACGAAATTGTCAGTTTATCTACGCAAGGCGTACGTGAAATTCACTTATTAGGCCAAAACGTCAACGATTATCGCGGCACTATGCACGATGGTAATATTGCTGATTTAGCGCTATTAATTCAGTATATTGCCGCCATTGAAAATGTATTGCGCGTACGATTTACGACTTCACATCCTGTTGCTTTTTCAAATACATTGATTCAAGCCTATGCAGATGTTCCACAACTTGCAAATCATTTACATCTACCCGTACAAAGCGGCTCAGACAAAATTCTCGCGGAAATGAAACGCGGATACACAGCTATAGAATATAAATCAAAAATACGCGCGCTACGCAAAGTGCGTCCTACTATTTCTATCTCTTCTGATTTTATTATCGGTTTTCCTGGCGAAACAGAAAAAGATTTTGAAGACACCATGAATTTGATTCATGAAATCGGTTTTGATAATTCTTTCAGTTTTATTTACAGTCCACGTCCAGGCACACCTGCCGCAAAACTTCCTGACAATGTTTCCGTGGACGTGAAAAAACAACGCCTGAACGTTTTGCAACAACGTATCCTACTTAATACTCATAGAATTAGCGAAGCCATGGTTAACACCATCGAAAAAGTCTTAGTCACTGGTCCCTCCCCTAAAGACCCCAGCAAACTCTCTAGCCGCACTGAAAACAATAGAGTTGTCCATTTTAAGGGTGATAATAGTTTAATAGGTCAATTAGTGGACATTAAAATTATGGATGTTTTGGGGTTCTCTCTCAGTGGGGAATTGGTATAACCCCCTATTTGCGCTATACTGAAGGTAGGATCATTGAATGGAGATTGAGATAACCCTTGGAAACGACTCTATATTCCGAAACATTGACTCTAGCACCAGAAGATAATAAACGCTTAATGAGTCTATGCGGTAAACACGATGAGCATTTACAGCTGATCGAAAAGCGCTTGAATGTCGATATTAAACAGCGCGGTTTTCACTTCTCTCTCAGCGGCACTCTGGATTCTGTCAAGCAAGCTCGCAACGCATTGATTACATTGTACAAAGAAGCACTCTCACACAAAATGCTAACAAATGCTGAAGTGCATATTTATTTGCGATCCCTCACGCCTGATCAACAGGAATCTCGCATGGAAATCCGAACGAAACTTGAGACTATTATCGCCCGCGGTGAAAATCAAATACGATATTTACAAAGTATTCAAAAACACGATATTAATTTTGGCATAGGACCTGCAGGCACAGGCAAAACCTATTTAGCGGTTGCCAGTGCAGTCAATGCACTTGAAACAGAACGTGTCAGTCGTATTATTTTAGTAAGACCTATTGTTGAAGCCGGTGAAAAACTTGGATTTTTACCCGGCGATCTTGCCCAAAAAGTGAATCCTTATTTACGCCCTTTGTATGATGCGCTTTATGAAATGTTAGGTTTCGATACTGTCAATCATTACATTGAAACAAATATCATTGAATTAGCACCGCTTGCTTATATGCGTGGCAGAACCTTAAATGACTCTTTCATCATCTTAGATGAGGGACAAAACACCACAACAGAACAAATGAAAATGTTTTTAACGCGCATTGGTTTTAATTCTAAAGTGATTATTACCGGTGATATTACACAAATCGATTTAAGCAATCGCAAAGATTCTGGCTTAGTCCACGCATTCGAAGTATTGAAAGACACCGCTGGTATTAGCTTTACAGAATTCCAAGCCGGTGACGTGGTGCGCCATCCTCTAGTACAAAGCATTGTAGAAGCTTACGAAAAACACGATAAAAATAAATCAGGCAAATAATATATGTATCGCATCACTGTACAGCGAATCGATCGTCATGTATTCTCGCCTGAATCTAGGTTATTAAAGCAATGGGCAAAATCAGCATTAATTAAGCGTGTAGCTTCTGCAGAATTAACCATTCGCATTGTAGATATCAAAGAAATAACAGAGTTAAACACCACTTATCGCAAAAAGAATAAACCAACGAATGTATTATCATTTCCTTTTGATGTCCCACCATTATTAGGTGATATTGTGATTTGCTCCGAAATCGTCAATCAAGAAGCTAAAGCTGCGCATAAAGAACCTGCAGCACATTGGGCCCATATGGTTATTCACGGTGTATTGCATTTATTAGGCTATGATCATGAAAACGATATCGATGCTGAAAAAATGGAAGCAGAAGAAGTAGCTATTTTAAAAACCTTGGGTTTCAAAAACCCTTACAAGGAAAACACTCATGAAAGATCATGACACCTTCGATACAAAACGCTCATGGTTTGAACGTCTTAGCACTTTATTAATTCGTGAACCTAAAGATCGCGAGCAATTAATGGAAGTCTTACGCGATGCTGAAGACCGTGATATCTTAAGCGCGGAAATGCTCAGCATGATTGAAAGCGTATTGCAAGTTTCGGAAATGCAAGTGCGTGAAGTCATGATACCTAAATCACAAATGATTGTTATTAATTATAAAGATTCCCTAGAAAAAATATTGCCTATCGTAATCGAATCAGGTCATTCACGCTTTCCGGTGATGGATGCTAAAGGCAATGATATCGTTGGTATTTTACTTGCTAAAGATTTATTAAAATTTTTCTTTAATAAAGATAACGCATCAAAATTCGATATAAAATCAATATTGCGTCCTGCGGTATTTGTTCCTGAAAGCAAACGTTTAGATATTTTACTACGCGAATTTCGCAGCAACCGCAATCATATGGCTATCGTCATCGATGAATATGGTCATGTATCCGGTTTAGTGACGATCGAAGATGTGTTAGAACAAATTGTCGGTGAAATTGAAGATGAATACGATATTGACGAAGAAAACGAAATCAAACAACACCAAGACAACACTTTCACTGTCAAAGCATCAACCACAATTGAAGATTTTAATGCTTATTTTTCTGCGCATTTCAGCGATGAAGAATTCGACACCTTAGGCGGATTAATTGCCAAAACCTTCGGCCATCTTCCCAAACGCGGCGAATCTATCAAAATAGATAATTTCCGATTCAAAGTCTTACACAGCGACAATCGTAGAATTTATTTACTAGAAGTCAAAAAAACAAAAAATTAATTTTTTTAATAATGAAATCTACACTGCGCTATATAAACTCGATCTCTCACCACTTTATAAACCAACCTATGCTCATGATCAATACGTCTTGACCAATAACCTGTTTTCTCAAAACACAGTGGCTCTGGTTTACCTAAACCTATAAAAGGATTTCGTTTAATGTCCGCGATTAATTTATCGATACGTTCAAGCATTTTAGGGTTTTTCTTTTTCCAATAATCTTTATCTTCTTGTGTCCGCGCTGCAAAAATGACTTCCGTGATTTTCATTTTTTCTTTTTGCCCTTTTGGATCATTTTTTCAATTTCATCTATTGCATCCACCAATCTAGCCGCATTTGCAGGACTACTCATTAAATAGCGGGTTTCTTCTATCGCCTCAAAATCTGATAACGACATCATCACTACAGGTTCGGCTTGTGCACGAGTAATCACCACAGGCGCATGATTCTCACAAACCTTTTGCATAGTCTTAGCCAATTGTGCACGTGCTGCTGTATAAGAAACAGTTTCCATGATAAACCCCAAATTAGTACATGTACTTATTATTGTACGCTTTTATATAGCACAGTCAATAGATTGAAGCTTACCTAGCTCGAAGGAATTGAAACTAGAGAAAAATGGCTGGTTTACCTATAAACCATTTGTAGCTGTTGTTGCAACTCCAGGGGGATTTTTCGCCGTGATTGTGGTTGTGGTATTGTCCTCTGCTATAGAAGGAAGAACAGAAGGCTTGCCAAAAGTAGTCATGCTTCCAGTCAAAGACCAAGGATTGGAACTTGTTGATGGTGCTGGCATACTCATTGCAGTATTAGCAGTTGCTGATGAGACTGATGTAGTAATCGCACCGCTAGCGTTCAACGGCAATTTGCAATCTGACGTTACTGTTGTGGGTATTTGTGGTTTAGCAGGAGTCAGCGAGATGACTTGTACCTTTGCCGTATCTGCTGTAGCATTTGCAACCAATTTTGGCTCTGGTAATTGCGAGCAAATTGTAAATAACATATGACAGTTATCAAGTAAATTAACGTAATCACAACATAAGCCACTCATCCTCCCAACCATAATCCCTGCTGTCAAATATGATTCATAGTATATTTCATTAGAACTTTCCGAGCTTGTTAGCCGCACGAAAGCATCTGTATTCTGCATAAGTAATTCTGTACATGAAGACACTGTGCTTTCTAGAGACTTGAGAAACTGGTGTTCATCTAAACCATGAGGTCCTAGATAGGCTTGTGTATAAATAGGATCTGTAGAATGAATACGTCGAGCTGGAAAAACTTTTTTCTCAAAAGCCACAAGACGTAATTTGTAATTATTAATGATGGCTCTCAAATCACGAAAACAAGTCACCAGCGAATCATTTGGAGGAGACAGAGTTTCTATGCGAACTGAATTGTTTTTTTCATCATACTCATATTTTTTATCAATGACAGCATGTTCTTCAAGAGCCCGAATTTTCATGAATAAAAAATCGATATCTTTATAAATTGTATCAAATCTATCCTTAAGCCATTTACTATCATTAAATGCTGAAACATCAAACGTTGTTGGCACTACTGAATAGGACAATGATTTTTTATCGATTACAGACTTAAAAATACCTAGATCACCATCAACATAATACATCATGCAGCTAGATTTCGAAGAGATATTTTCTGAAAAAAGTTCTAACGAATTATTTTGTCCAACCTTGATATTATTAAGCTCTATTGTATTTTTTAACCTATCTGCTGCGAAGGTAAGAAAAGAATGTAAAAAATCACGCGATAATTTCCAACTAAACAGAATTTTTATACGTGACCCTGTAGCATCAGGATGTTTTTTTATATCGAGCAGAAGGCGAGTGAATAAAGTTCGAGCTGTATCAGTCATTGCATCATGGACATAGGGACGAACATTCATAATCAGTAATCTCCTCAAACTAATGTGACAATATTATATATAATAATCCTTAAGAATATCGATGTTAACTCGTAGACTTGACCCCACCATCCCTCACTAAGGCACAACAGTCACGCTTGAAGGTGCATTATTGTTAGGCTGATCATTCTTGTTTGCTGAAGGGTCAGCGCTGGTTGCTGCACCACCAGTTACTGCAAATTTCGCAAATGGAGAAGTTGCAACAGATGTAGTTGTTGCTGTAGGTGCTGTAGTAACCGTAGCCACATTTTTTTTAGTGCTTATTTCACGATAGAGACATACTAACAAGTTATAATCTTCAACAAGATCATTATGTGCATTGAACAAATTACACAATGCATTTTGTATGCCACTCTGATAACTTAGTTTCTCTTGCACAGAGGGAACAATATTCTCTAATCGTTTTTTTTCGTCTGTTAACTTTTGAAAAAAACTAGAATAATCTTCTAGTGTTATTTTTTCGTTTTTTTCATATTTCATGCAAATATTGAATTGCAACAATAGAAGATTATTCCGATATTTCTCAAATATCTCTTTCATTTGAATCAATTCAGACGACGAAATTTTTGTAAAAGAGGCAGATGATTCAAGAAATGCAATATGCTTATCTAATGCCTCAAAAATTTCTGGCAATATAGCGTAAACTTTTACAAGTATCTCCTTTTTCTTTGAAGAAGAATCCATTCCGGGCAAGCTTTGTTTATCATCAGCAGTGACAGGCGCTGAATTTGGCACTGTTGTCCCTGATTTAAACACGTTGTCAGTATCCACTGACTGATTATGTTTAGTAATAAAGTCATCGACTGATTGCCGTATCTTTAGCAATTGAGATAACTTGACAACTAATTGATGTACACTATCAAAATAAATTCTGGGTTGTGCCATACTTTTTTCCAAGGTATTTTTTTCAGCATATAATTGATCAATATCTTTGGAAACATCTTTTATCTCTTTGCTTTCAAACGGAAGAACAGTACCTTCTGAAATCGCCTTAGAAAAAGAAATAACATTAGATATATAATTATCCAATACTGCATTTATATTTGTTAATGATAGGATACTTGCCTGCGAAGAGAGACGCTTCCTTAGAAGAAAGTTAATTTGCGTCCTTATCCATTCAATTCGTGTTAAAATACGGTCTATATGCTCTTCAATCTTTTCTTTGTCCGCAGATTTAGACAAATCAGGAAGCGACACACATTGAGAAGGTGTTGTGACAGTCATCTTTAAATCTGTATTTACCATTATTGCTAGTGAATCACTCTTTGAATCATTCACCGCCGTCTGCAAGCGCACTTGGCAAAGAGACCTATCTACATATTTGCATGCTACTTTCCCACTTAATTCAGCTACAAACGCAGAGATGGATCTATGATCAAAGTACCAAGGGAGTTGAACAAGTGAATAGGGTTTCTTATCAGTCTCAATTTTTTTAGCCATTTCTTGAGCTAAAGCTCGTACTTTTTCATGGCGATTCACACTCACCGTACTAATATTAGATCGCATAGTTTTTTCCAAATCAAATAATTTGAGCTAGATTGTACATAAGAAATATTAAGATAACCTTAAGAACACCTCTCGAAATTAACATTTTTGGCATACTGATGAATTGATTTCAAAAAATCAAAATGAGCATTTATATAAAGAGTTAAAGAATCAGCTGATATTGTTTAGATAAGATTTTGCGGATTCGGACTACCGACCTACCCCTTAGGAGGCGCAAGTTTTTCACTCCGTGTTAATCCATTTAGTTGTAAAACATATTTAAAAACAAGCGTTTTATTCTATTGTGTCGTTTTATATTGTCCAATAGAATGCGCTCAAATCCAACCATTTTCAGGCACCTAAATAGGTACCCTGTAAGGAACCCATATCATGGACAAAAAGAACACTGAAAATAAGATCAACATTCGCAATAGTACCTCTGAATTTTTGATTTTTACGCAGCAAGAAGGCGAAAAAGGCATTGAAGCCCGTTATGAGGACGGGACTATTTGGTTGACTCAAAAATTGATGGCTGAGCTGTTTGATATCACAACAGCTAATGTGAACACACATATTAAGAATATATATGAAGAGAAAGAGCTTGCGCAAAATTTAACTATTAAAGAATCCTTAATAGTTCAAAAAGAAGGTGAGAGAAAGATTTCTCGTAGCGTTGCTTATTATAACTTGGATGTCATCATATCTGTTGGTTATCGAGTAAATTCCAAGCGTGCAACACAATTCCGCCAATGGGCAACTCAAGTACTGCATCAATTTGCAATCAAAGGCTATGTACTAGATAAAAAACGTCTAGAAAATGGAACATTTTTAGGCGAAGACTATTTTGAACAATTGCTAGCTGAAATTCGGGAAATTCGCCTTAGCGAACGTCATTTTTACCAGAAGATCACAGACATATACACAACCAGTGTTGATTACAATAAAAATGCACCCACTACGCGTGAATTTTTCGCGAAAGTGCAGAACAAGCTGCACTACGCTATACATGGTAATACAGCATCTGAACTCATATATAAACGTGCGGATAGCAGCAAACCAAATATGGGGCTAACTAGCTGGGCAAATAGCCCAACTGGAAAAATTCTTAAAATAGATGTACCAGTCGCAAAAAATTATCTCACAGCAGAAGAACTCGAATCTCTCGGTCGCATAGTCAATGCTTACTTAGAATTAGCAGAAGATCGCGCTAAACGCCAAATACCCATGACAATGGAAGATTGGGCTAAGCGATTAGATAAATTTCTCGAATTTGATGAGCGTGAAATATTAAAAGACGCAGGAAAAATCAGCGCAAAAATCGCTAAAGATCATGCGGAAAGCGAATTTGAAAAATATCGTATCACTCAAGATCATCTTTTTGAATCTGACTTTGATAGAGAAATTAAAGCAATTACAAAACAAAAAATGGAAGATGATGGAAAAGATGCCCATAGTTAACTCTTCTTGTAATTGGTTAACGCCTGTTGACCAATTTGGGAGTCAGTGACTCCCAAATTGTGCAAGAGCCTCTTGCACAATTCTGCAACGGGCGTTGTAAAATTGAAGGAACACATTGATGAGCAAGTTAACCGCAAAAAAAGTTGAAAATGCTTTGCGACGAAAGAAAGAATATAAACTTCATGATGGTGATAGACTTTCCTTCGGGGAGCAGCAGGATTTTAGTGATTGTACTACCATTACAAACACAAGTCTCGGCTTAAAAAACCCTGCGCACGCTACCCACACTGGCCTAGCTATAACACAATTTACACATGGCTAGCCAATAATAACGATTTTCGTGACCAATACGCGCGCGCGAAGAAACTGCAAGTAGAAGTCCTTATCGATGAAATTTTAGAAATCGCTGATGATACACAGCATGACACGATTATTTCCGAAAATGGCAAGAAAATTGCTAATAACGAATGGATAAATCACGCCAGATTAAAGATTGATACGCGCAAATGGCTAGCAGCAAAATTAGTCCCACGTTTATATGGCGACAAGATTCAAAACGAGCATACTGGGCTGGATAACCAAAATATTGAGGTAAATATCAGCGATGTTAAAAAACGGCTCATTGAAAAACTTGCAAAGCTCTCAACCAGAGAAACTGACGCAAATAGTAATCACTAATTTTTCATCAGATGTTTTAGACAGCGCAATGAGTCCGTAACCAGCTCAAGTAACCTTACGGCATGCACATTGATTTAATGATAAATAGCTCGTTAGGACTCAACTATCATTTCTTGGCCAAACCATTTCACCCGGAACAAATATGTAAAAATTATTTTCTGCAACATAAACATCATTTTTTGAAATTCTGAGCGTCCATACCCAAGCCATGTTTTCATACTCGAAAATATAAGAAGATTCAATAATTGAGGTATCAACAAATTGGTTGAATTCATTCACCTTATCTATCGGCATGCAAGTAACTGTACATCTTAATGGTTTGTTTGGGAACTTTGTAATATCGATAATTGCGTCCTTTCCTTCTCTATACTCAGTAGTAGAAATTCCAATTTTTGCAGGAAGAAAGACTTCCAACATTCGCGTAGGTTTTAATATTTCCTTAATAGGGGCGCCTTTAATAGTTGTTCTATCTATAGAGCCCTTTTTGATTTTGTTGGTTAATTTATAAAAACCCGATGCATGAAAATTTATTTTAGTATTTTTAGTAGGTATATCTGAATCAACAGGTATAAAATGCTTACCGGGAATCAAATCGCCTTCTTTATCAAAAATTTTTTCTACGGCGCTTTTAAAAGCAACACTTCCATATATTCCCATCATTACAGAGCTATCCGATCTTACTACGTCAGCCCACATAAAATTTAATAATGAATCATTTTTTTTAAGAAAAATTTTGACGCGTTTATTGCTAGACATAGATTCCTAATTTAAATACAGAAAACAAGTACATAGGGGTCAATAATGCCGCGCCTCTTCAACCTGCTGGTTTTTCAAAATATGAATCCAATAGACTGGAGAGACACTACACTAGTGTACTTCATCATAAAATAATATGTCAGGTTAATAAGTTAATTGTGTAATAAGAAGCAATCGCAATAAATACAATCTTGGCAAGAAATAATAATGAAGAGCCCCTACTCATCCATCCACTTCTATCTATTTCTTTTGAATTTTTAATCAATCTTCTCGAGTTGCAGCATTCATAATATTTGGCAACAAACCAATAAATGATAACTGCCAAAAAATATTGCGCGGCATCAAGTGCAAAGAAAATTATCAAAAATTTTAAAATAAATATTACATCTTGGGATAACTGGCAGGAAGATGACTTAAAAAACCAACATATTCCTCCCTCTGCAAATGCTAGTTGCCGGCATATACCAGAAAGTATTTTTGTATTTGAATCGTATATACTCCATATTTCTTCATTGATAGCAGTTTTAATTTCATTTTCTTTAAGGGGCATTCAACTTTCCTCCTGGCGGTTTTTCACCTGTTTTTTGCAAAACACTTCCTGATGCATTATATGGTTGTCTCAAAAAATAATCTTTCGAATTGCTGAAAAGAATAAGCATGATTAAGAAAAATAAAATAAGCATCAGGATGAGCAAAGCATTCTTCCATTTCTTCATTTTTCACCCCTTACATAATTCCTTTTAATCCATAAATATTGATTTCTCATCTTAAAATATCTACGCACATTGCCAGATAGCTGAAAATATTTCTCATAACCCAAATTATATTTTTCTGACCAAAGAAATTTAGCACCATTTTTTACTTCAGCAACGCACTCTGGAGATACATTTGGAAAATTAAAATCAACTTCAAATTCTTCATTAAGGAAATCATCATAAGGTACAATTTTATAACCTACCTTTCTGAGTATAATCCCAAACCAATTTTTAATTAGATTAACAATGCTAGTAACAACAGATAAAGGCTCCATAAAGTCTGATTCCTATTTCCATATAAGAACAAATAAGTTCCATTATAAATTGAACAACAATGATAGTGTAAGTATTTTACTTCTATTTTTTAAAGCAACATTTAATTTATAGGCACCTACATAGGCACCCGACAAGAAAAATTAGAATCAACTCCTAAAATTAATTGTTTAATCTATTGATTATCATGGCGTCCCAGGGCGGATTCGAACCGCCGACCTGCCCCTTAGGAGGGGGCTGCGCTATCCTCTGTGCCACCGGGACGTTGGGTTTGTTTTGTGAGCTTAGCGAAAAACAGAAGGAAATTCAAAAAATACCGCTTCTTTATTTGAATTTTTCTCCGTTTGGCTATTTTGTAATTGTTACCAAAAGCCTAAGTAAGCAGGCTACAATTAATCATTTTCAGCCATTTGTAGCTGTTGTAGCAATTCCAGGGGTGCTTTTCATCGTGGCTGTGGTATTGTTCTCTGCTGTAGAAGTAACAACAGGAAGCTTACCAAAAGTAGCCATGACTCCAGTCAACGATCCAGGGTTGGAATTTATTGGTGGTGTTGATACCGACGCACTCTTTGCAACATGAGTAGTTGTTGTAGACACTGCAGCAGTCTGCGATTTAGTGGGAGAAAGCGAAATAATTTGCACGGCTGCCTCGCCAGTTATTGTATTTGCAGTAGCTTTTGGAGCGGGTAATTGCGAACAAACTGAGCGTAGCAAATCGTATTCATTAATAATACTATGATAATCTGCCATTATGTCATTTACACGATCACGTGCAGATGCTGCCCTTGCATATAGTTTATTATACATGTCATGATTTTTTGAAAGTTTATGGTAATTCTGACAAATCAATGCGAGTGATGCGCTACATGAAGATTGTGTCTTTCCTAAAGATTCAATGAATTGACGTTCATCTAGTGTATGAGGCCCTGGATATACTTGTGAATAAAGAGGATTTGTCGAAAAAATACGTCTGGCTGGAAGAACTTGTTTTTCAAGAGCTGCAAGACGTAGTTTATAATCATTCATAATGATTCCCAAATCACGCAAACAATCCCCCATTAAAAATTCTGGCTTAGGGAGAGTTGTAATACGAACTGAGTTGCTTTTTTCATCATATTCAAACTTGTGCGCAAGAACAGCATACTCTTCAAGATAATCAACGTTACTCTTTAACTTATTGATCTTATTATAAAGACCATCAAATTTAAATTTAAGTAATTCTTGATCATTAAAATTTGAAACATCAGGAAGCGCTGATGCAGTAGCTTGCAAAAAAAAGTTCTCATCCACAAAAAATGTCGTTTGATCAGCTTGATCAGAATTATTTTGGTTGGTGATACATACTTTATAACCTTGCGCAGTGACTCTTAGTAGCTTAGCCATCTTTGCGTGTGTTAAATGTATAACTAAGCTTCTGGCAAAAGCAGTAATCTGAATGTCATGTAATTTCCAGCTTAGCATAAAAACTGCATGAGGTATTATGACCTTAGAATTTTGCGTTTTTAAACTTATAAGCTTATCAACAAACTGCCTAGCTAAATTGTGTCCATCACTGAGATAGCTGCTGCTTATGCTCATGATTAATACCCTCTAAAATTACATTACAGATATCATACAAAATAATACTTAAGGAAACCTTAAGAAAACCGATTTTTATTAAAATACCTGGCCGCCAATGATAACGAATAGTTGCAATATGTCTATAATAATCGTATTTTATCCCGAAGATAAATCATGGATTTTTTAATGTATATTTTTGCCTTATTTTTTGTAATCTATGAATTCACTACGTATTCAGCAAATGACATGATCATGCCTGGCATGATTGAAATTGTTAAAAATTTTCATACGCACCAATATTATGTTGCTCTATCTATGAGTCTTTATATATTCGGAAATTGTATTTTCATCTTGTTTGCTAGTTTTTTTACAGAAAAATTTGGCAAACGCCGTATTTTACTGACTGGCAATTTTTTATTTTTGTTATTTACCGTGCTTATCACTTTTAGTACAAATATTCATGTATTTATTTTGTTGCGATTTCTTCAAGGAGTAGGACTTGCTATCATTGCGATTGGTTATGCACTTATTCATATAAAATTTAATGATAAACATGCTATTAAACTAATCGCGCTGATGGGGAATATTGCCATTCTAGCGCCTATGTTTGGCCCCGTAATGGGGACAGTTATTTTACATTATTTTTCGTGGGAAAAAATCTTCTACATTACGGCAGCCTTAAGCGCTATCACATTGATTGGTCTATACTGGTTTACGCCTAAAGATGATTTAATGACTTCACCACCAGCATTTTCTCATCTCATGAGGCAGTATATTGGCATTCTTATGAATAAAGAATTTTTACACGGAACCTTGTGCTTAATTTTTTCTTTTATGGCATTATTCCTTTGGATCAGCCAAGCTGCAAATATTATTTTGGTAAAATTACATCTGGATTATACCCATTACGCCATTTATCAAGTGATTAGTATAGGCGGATTAACTGCTTCGGGTCTTTTAATGCAATTTATCGCAGGTCAGTTTTCTATCTATAGAATAGTAAAAATAGGCGCTATTTTATTGTTATTAGGTTTGTCGATAAGTCTTTTAGGTTCATCATCCATTGACATCATTGCAATCGGACTTTGCATGTATAATTTTGGCATAGGCCTCATGAATGGCTGTATCATTAGATTAGTAATGTCAATCCAAGGATATTCAAAAAATATACTTGCGACAATGATGGGATTTGTAGAAACACTGTTATTTTTTGTTGGGATTACTGTTATGAATGAATATTTTATTTATTTTAAATTTTCATTACTTAGTTTCACCGTGTCTTCACTTATTTTTGGATTGATTGGATATTTTTGGGCTAATCGCTATATTTTGGCTTACAAAGATAGAGCGTGGCAGTAGGAGTAAGGAGCCTACGTAAGATGTCATCGCGAAACAGACCAAGTTTATCTGGCATTCCAGGGCGGCCCACCTGTCCCCTTAGGAGAGGGCTACGCTCTGTGCTACCGGGACTTCAGGTTATTATACGATTATTTTTTAGCTGTTGCAGCAGTACTTGGTGGTGGAACAGTATTTTGCGAGGCTGTGGCTGCATTGTTGTTATGCGTATTAATTGATGAGATAGCTTCTGAAGAAGATTTTCCGAAAGAAGTCATATATCCAGTCAAAGAATAAGCATTAGGAACTCTTAATTCCAATGGAACTGGTGAATTCTTTGTAGCACTAGCATTCGTTGTTGGAGATACTGTTAATTGCGCATCAGTCGCCCTAGTTGACGTTGTAACACAGGTGGATTGCTTGGTTTCTGGTAATTTATCGTCTTTTTGATATTTCACTATTTTTTTATTGTTGGGAATGGCGCCTAACACTTTCATTAAGCGGCGGTAATTGTTTGCAAGTTCGGAAGATAATTCAGCACGTAATTTTAAAGTCGTAGTTATTTGATTCAAGGTTTTTTTATCTTTAGCAAAAACCCGAATGGTGCCAAAAGGCATTTTATCGGCGCCTAATTGTTCGTGTTTAAGAGCGCTGGATGCTAAAAATAAAATAGTTGCTTTTTCAGCACATCTAAATTTCTCTACCCATTCGTGCTGTCTAAACAGAGTAGCGCTAGTTGTATCAATAATCCATATTTTAATATTAGGATATTTTGCAACATCAATTTCATCTATTTTCTTTCCTGTGGTTACACAAGCATTAATATCATTAATCAATATTCTGGCGTCTTCTAATTGTTTTGTTTTTATGAGATTAATTCCTTTTAACTTCAGATCTTTTTTTAATTTTGGAAAATCCTTTTCGATTTCATAATAAGCACCGTTAAAATACACTCGAGTCAGATCATATTTTTTCTTAGTAACAGTAGGCAATTGAGCGTGTTCCGCACCAACCATCAATGACTGCATAATTGCCATCATGCCGTGGTTAACAATCACTTTTCTGCCATAAATATTTGACCTGGGGGAAATGGACTTTTCATCTATTTCATCATCCACGTCAGAGTCACTGGCTTCTGCGTCTTCGGGAGATGCATTCAATGAAATACTGTTTGCAAATAAAATTTCATTTAAACTTTCAAGATATAAATAAAAATGCTTAACATCTCTTTCTGCTATGATTTTGCGAAACCGATTTAACTCTTGTGCAGATAAAGCAAATGCCACCCCTACACTCATTTTCTCTTCCAAAACCTTACATCGTTCCATAATCAACTGCGCTTGGCTACCCACCTCATCAAAAAAATTACCATCTACAATTTTATAAATAGGTGGTTTGAATTTTTTGAGTGCTATAGCATTTTCTGCTTGAACGTAAGTGAGTTTATTCCCCTTAATTTGACACTGACTAAAACTCCAACGAATACCATTAAGAAAAGCATTCGCGTAACAATATTCATTTGCTATTTTCGCATCTGATTGTATTAATTCGTTATAAACACACATAGATAATTGAATACGCGCTACGGGAAGATTTGCTGTAATCTTCACAGCACCTGTTTGAACTCTCTTGGTTTTCTCATCCTCTTTTTTTGTAATACCTAACCAAAGCAGGTGTAATATATCTTTTGCTGCTAGATAACTGCCTTTATAAGCTTTGTATTCTTGTTTTTTTGATTGCGAAAAACAACCGGTTTGTGGAAGTTGCAACATAAGATTAGCGGCATGCTTTGCTTTGTTTTCTAAAACATTAAGTGTGTTATTTAAAATTTCTAAACATTCTACTAAAATAGCTGAATAGTCCGCAGGGATAGCACCTACATTAATCCGAAAACTTTGCGTGCAAGGCGCAATTGTTGGCGTCAAAAATCCGAAACTAGATCGCCTCACTAACTCTATCAACAAACCCACTTTCTGTGATTTATAATTAACTAAACCTACAAAAAAACTAATCATTAATTCTGTCCACGCTTCTTTCTCAGCATCAGTCCATGCTGTCTGGCCAAAATCAGTGGGTTTAGGTAAATTGCATAAGAACACCATGACGCAAGGGTATTCATGGTATGAAGTAACTTTAATTGTAGTCAAATGTTTACATTGATTTGCGACTGACAAACTTGTGTCATGTTTTAATCTAAGAAAATAATCATATAAATCTCCCGCTTGATAATGCGGCGGCAAAGCTTCGCTGAATGGAAATCTGGACACAGTATCGCGAACAGGACCATCTGCAATGTTACCTAATCCACCTTTTTTGTATTTGATATTACCCGCGCGCTCTGTGTTTTTTTCATCTTTACTAGAAAATACTTGTTTCAATGGATGCCCACCACCACGAAAATATTTTTCAGAAAGCGACATAGCTATAGGTTGATAAGCAGAGCGACGAGGGAAAAAACGATAGCAAGTACTTAACGGATAACCAACACAAGTCGCTGCTACTTTGTTTATCGTATCCAATCGTGTGTCATTATATAACGTTAGTCTTTTTTCTGCTAAACGTGCATCGCCTTTAAAGTTTCCGATGGGATAAGGTGAGTATAATCCTTTAGCAAGCTTATCTTTTACTTCTACAAAATGTTTTTGCAACTCTTCAAATTCATCATTTTCATCATTTACAGATGACATTAGCTGCAAAGCATATCTAATAAATGCTTCGAGTATATCTTGTTCAATCGTTGTAGACTGTATTTCTTCCCATAAATCTTTCAAGGAAAATTTTTCGAGACATACTTCAAATAACAATCGGATCAATTCATCATTTTTATTTTTAATAAAAGGTTTTATTATATCGTAAAAATGTCTTAATTCCGCATGTTCAAAAATTTCTATTATCATTTTATTATTTTTTTGATCAATCGCGATTTTTAATGCTATTTCATAACTGGCAGAAAAATCTTCTTTTAAAAAATAAGCTAGTGCGTCTAAATGTTTTCCCATCGCAGCAGATTCAACATAGTCACCTTCTACATCAGCTTCTAGCGTTTCTAACATGCTGTATGAATCGGCAGAAATTGCTGCTTGAATACCTGCTGTATTATCCGCACCTTTGTTTTGAAAAAACTCCACATCGTCATCATCTTCTGCTTCAACTGCTTTTGCTAAATTTTTATTTAGCAAATCGGTATCTTCTACCTCAAAATCAGAATCATGAGCCGCAATTAATTTTAATGTCTCTGAATAACCGCCTTCTGTATCTTCGTCAAGATTTCTTTTTAAAAGTGTTTCTTTGACAGAGTGTAGCTCTGATGGATCAGTATGCTCAACAATATGTTGCATTTCGTCATCATCTAATGGTGGATAATCCGTATGTTCAATGATTTCACCCTCTTCATCGACGACTGGTTTTTCATCAATCCAATTTAAAATATCTTCGGCGGTATATTCTTCTTCATCGGGATAGGGATCTGGATTATCGGGATCTGATTCTTCTTCACGTTCTGCTGCATATGCGGCATAATCAGGATGATTATAATATTCATCAGCACTATCTACTTCGCTAGAAGTTTCCGCATCATCATCTTCACTCTCATGCTCTGAACTGGTAGAGTTTTTTGATGTACTTTCGTCATCATGTTCTGAATCGATAGAATCCTCTGACGTACTTTCGTCTTCGTATTTACGTTTTTTACTGTAAGGCGTAATAGGCATATAATTAACTGATTCATAAAAAATTTGGTACCGAGGGTCGGAATCGAACCGACACGGTGTTGCCACCACCGGATTTTGAGTCCGGCGCGTCTACCAGTTCCACCACCCCGGCATTTGCTGAAATCGCAGTATAGCAAAGTAGCAAGAAACGTCAATCTATGTAAGCCACAACGTTAATGCTTCATTCAATTCACTAATCTGTTTTGGATTTAAGTCGCCTATTTTCTGTCTTATTTTTTCACGTAATAACGTAGTTATTTTATCTACCATAATTTGTGAAGATTGTTTTAATCCATTTTTTGCGGAAGGAATAAGCATTAAACGAAAAAGAGGGGCTTCTACTATATGCGTAGTAATAGGACAAAGTGTAACGCTGGGATGTGTCGAATTGAATAAATTGGATTGCACAACAACTGCTAGTCGAGACTTTCCAAAGTCGCCACTGAGTGCGCATACCACAATATCTCCTCGTTCTAATTCTAGATCCATCCTGATGTATCCGACTCATTATCCCATGGTTTTTCAGATTCTAATTGGCTAACCAAAATAGATTGTCGCTTAGCTTCTTCTACTAAAGAAATTTGACTATGCTTTACAAAATACTCCTGCAATGCTTCTCGCACTACCCAATTTTTACCCCTATGTAAAGCACGCGAAGTCTTTTCGAGCTGCTCTCGTAATTCAGGCGGCAGTCGCATACTTGTTGTAGTACCGTATTTCATGATATATCCTCTGCAATACAAAGTATTGCAAATGATATTATGCTTGTCAAGCATATACATAATAAATTGAAAAATAATACGTTTTTTAATCATTTACTACTGGATCTACATCCAACGACCAGCGGACTTTCTGTTTTTGTGGGATTTTTTCGATTTCCGGGAGTAATGTTTTTAAAAATTGTTGGAGCTGAGGGCGATGTTGCGACTGCAATAATAATTGCATGCGGTGACGGCCGGCACGTTTGGCCATGTTGGCGGGGACCGGGCCTAATAATTTGATGGGATGTGCAAATGTTTGTGCGGTTTTTTTAATGTGCTGTAGAAAATCCAATGCCTTATCTGCATAATGTGCTTCCGCACGAAATAGTGCAAAAAAGGCATATGGAGGCAATAATGCATCTTCACGTTCTTTCAACAAAGTATTTGCAAAATGATGATAGCTTTCTCGCAACAACTGTTGTAACAGAGGATGATCTGGATGATGGGTTTGAATAATAACTTTGCCTTTTTTACCCGCACGCCCTGCACGTCCAGAAACTTGTAACAACAATTGCCCCATGCGTTCAATCGCGCGAAAATCCGCACTAAAAAATCCACCATCCGCTTCGACAATCGCAACCAAGGTGACATGCGGAAAATGATGACCTTTGGCTAACATTTGTGTGCCGATTAAAATTTGATGTTTGCGCTCGTGAATTTCTTCTAATAATTTTTCTAAGCTGCCTTTTTTAGTTGTGCTATCGCGATCAATACGTGCGATAGAATAATTTGGAAAATATTTTTCTAATGTATCTTCTAAACGTTCGGTACCAAGACCAACCATTATTAATTCTTGGCCGTGACAAGCTTCACAATGTTGGAAAATGGGCTTTTGTACATCACAGTGATGACAATGTAAACGTTTAGTATTTTTATGAAATGTCATGCGTGCATTACAACGCTTACAAACTGCCATCCAACCGCAAGCATGACACATTAAAATTGGCGAAAAACCGCGGCGATTTAAAAAAAGCATAACTTGATTGCCATTTTCTAAATGTTTTTTGATTTCATCAATTAATACTGGTGACAATCCTTCTTCTAGATTTTTTTTGCGAATATCTAGCACTTCCATTTCCGGCATTTCTGCAAATCCTGCACGTTCGCGTAATTGCAAATGCTGATAACGATTTTGTTTGGCATTATGTAATGTTTCTAATGTAGGCGTTGCAGTTCCTAAAATAATGGGAATATTTAAAAAATGTGCGCGCATGATGGCAAGATCACGCGCATGATAACGAAATGTTTCTTGTTGCTTAAACGATAAGTCATGTTCTTCGTCTAAAATAATCAAACCTAAATTAGCAAACGGGGAAAAAATAGCAGAACGGGTACCAATAATAATTTTCGCTTGACCTGCTCGAACAGACATCCAAGCATTTAATCGTTCTTTCTCCGTCAAACGTGAATGCAATGCAACGATAGGCTCACTAAAACGTTCACGAAAACGTTGAATCGTTTGCGGTGTTAAACCAATCTCAGGCACTAAAACTAAAATTTGCTGCCCACGTGCTAACACAGCAGCAATCGTTTGTAGATACACTTCTGTTTTGCCACTACCCGTGACTCCATCGAGTAGAAAAACTTTGAACACCCCTAAGGCATTCATCACTGCCGTCACAGCCTCCTGCTGCTCCGTATTCAAATCCAAGTCCGCCCCTTGCTGACCTGACACCATACCTGCCAAAACTGCCGGCAATGCCCTTCCCTTGCGCAACAAAGCAGGCAAAGCTGTGGCTAGCACATCGCCCAAGGGGTGGTGATAATAATCCGCTGCCCAAAGACACAGCTGCCATAATTCTTTAGAGAAAATAGCTGTAGAATCAATAAGTTCAATAGCTTGCTTGAGCTTGGCAACAGGGGTTTCTGCTTGTTCACAAATTTCAATTAAAATGCCAATAAGTTCCCGTTTTTTACCAAATGGCACGCGCACGCGTATACCCACCTGCAAAGCATCAAGCTGGCAATCTTTGGGAGGTAAATATTCAAAATTCCGGCGTAACGGCACGGGTAATGCTATTTTCAAAATTTTCATTTGAGACTACTCTATATGATATAATGGGGGTAATAGAAGCTTTTTTGCATGAGGATTTTCCTATGACACATATATTTTCACCCGACCAAAAACTAGAAGAAGCCCTAGAGCTTTTGATCGACCGCATGGTGGAACAAAAACTCATTCTAGGATTAACCCCCGAACAAAAAAATAATATCAAAGAAAAAATGTATAATGCGCTTTTAGATCAGTTTGACGGCAGCGTTCCACAAGATGTGTTGCAAGACAAACAAAACCTTAAATTAATGATGTCATTTATTATTAGTTTATCTATGAAAGAAAAAAATCCTAATCTTGATATTAATCTAACACTTGCCTTAAAAAAATTCGCTGAGTTAAAAGAGTTAGACCCGAAATCACCCGAATATAAGAAAAAAGCGGCAGAACTCCAACTACTTGTTGATGAAATGCAACAAGAGATGAAAAAAGAAATGAAAGAATCGAAACAAGAACTCAGCGAAGAAGAACAAGCTTACCAAAAATTACTGGATGAAACTTTTGCAAATCTCACCGGCGTCACTCGCGCAGGTCAGCGCGTCTCTATTCAATTACAACGCGGCGATGCAATGGGCTCACGTCATGATAATGTGGAACAAGAAAGTACTTCTATTTTAAACATAGGACGTAGAACAGATATGGTTGCCGATCCTACTGCACTCGATATTGCAGAAGAAAACATGGCATCCATCGAAGGACTTTGTGATGCATTCCTGGAGGATTTAGTGAGCAAACACATTATTGTGCAGCCACCTAAACCTCACATGCCAGGAACAACAACAAACGAGTAACACATGCATAACATAGCAAAAGGAATTGTATGGAAAAATTACTTGTCTTGGGCGCAGGGAAAATTGGTTCGTTAGTTGCTTTTTTGTTAGCAAATTCTCGCGATTACCACGTCTATCTTGCGGACAACCAAATTAATTCTCTTTCTTTAAAAAATATTTTATCTGCGCCACACCTAGAACTCGTACAACTAGATGTAAAAAAATTCAATGAAACAACGGAATTTATTAAAAAAAATCGTATCTCTTCTGTTATCTCATGTCTGCCGTATTTTCAAAATAGTTTTGTGATACAACTTGCTGCGGAGTTACATCTTAATTATTTTGATTTGACTGAAGATATTAAAGTTGCACAAACAGCACAACTCGCTGCCACAAAAGTCCAAAGCGCATTCGTTCCGCAATGTGGTCTCGCTCCCGGATTCATCAGTATAGTCACACATGATTTAGTACAACATTTTGATTCGTTGGACACTATTAAAATGCGTGTAGGCGCATTGCCTGTTAACAGCAGTAACGCATTACGCTATGCGCTCACTTGGTCTACCGATGGCTTAATCAATGAATATGGTAATCACTGTCAAGGCATTGAACAAGGTAAAGCGGTAGTGCTTCATCCTTTACAAGATTTAGAAGCGATAGAAATCGATGGCTTAACTTACGAAGCTTTCAACACTTCTGGCGGCGCAGGCACTTTAGTGAATTCTTATTTAGGCAAAGTCAATCAATTGAATTACAAAACGATTCGTTATCCAGGCCATTGTGAAAAAATTCGATTTTTGATGGATGATTTAAAATTAAATGACGATAGAGAAACACTGAAACGTATTTTAGAAAATGCCATCCCTCATACTTTGCAAGATGTAGTCATTGTCTATGCATCAGTGACAGGAAAAACTCAGCAAAAACAATATTCTGAAAAAAATTATGTTAAAAAATTCTATCCTAAAGTAATTCATGATATATCTTGGTCAGCGATTCAAATGACGACGGCGTCATCTGTGTGTGCCATAGTAGATTTAGTATTAAGTGACCCCAAAAATCATCGAGGCTTAATCAAGCAAGAACAATTTTCTTTGAAAAATTTTGAGGAAAATCGCTTTGGAAGTTATTTTAAAATCCCCCTTTGATCCCTCTTTTTCAAAAGGGGATTTCTTTAGTATCAAAAATTTATTTTTTCTTTACACGTTGTCGCGATAAAGCATCATTTGCAGCCTGCTCAAGATCTTCGGTGGGAACTAATTTTTTTGACTGATCAATAAGAGCCGGGCTTTCTATAAAAGTAACGTGCGGTGTAATACTAGTATTTTCGATACCATAAGCATGCACGAGAATCATATTTTTAATTTTTAGCGCTTTTCTGTAATCTTCTTTTTTATCATATTGACAACATTGATGAGTAGCTAATTGTGACGCCTCGCTTTTAATATAGCATGGCGCATTGGCTTTTAGCAGCACCCTAACATACTCTTCATCTAACTGCCGAATTGCGTCTAGAAGCGCCATTTGTAATATATGATCTTTAATTTGGCCAGCAACGGCTGCATTTTTCGTGTTTTTGACCTGAGTATATTTTTTTACACTTAATGAACACGCATCATCCTTACCTAAGATGCCTTTATAATTTGGATTTTGTTTTAACAGTGCAACAACTCTTGAATACTCTAAAGCATTAATAGCTGCATGCAATGAACTCAAATGCAAATCTAATGAAGGCAGCACAGTATTAACGCTTGAAGTTGCAAGTTTATGGTCAGCTGTTTTCACTGGCGAATTTGTTGCACTGGTTGCAGGGGTGGAATTTTGGCTGCTGGATTCTTGTTGTGTTACATGCTGGGCATACAACTGTTCTCTCACAAAACGATGCGATGAACTATTATGTTCAGATAAATTGGTCGTGGGGACATCACATTTATCTGATTTAGGTTTAACTGCTGATTTCGTAGAAACTGCTGAACGTGCGCTTTGTACTGTTTTTTTGTTATCAGAAATAACTGGCAAGCCAGTATTACGAGGAGGATAAGTTTTTCTTTTATCTTTAGATACTATAGACAACGCATCACTCGGCATATAATACCCCGCGATTTGTAAATTATGATTTATTGTATAGCAATATCGCAAACAATCCCATAATAAAAAATTATATTATATTCAATAAGATAAAGAATAATGCAGAAATCCGTAAACCACATGTTACGAACATAACTCTGACTATTTTAGCGGTACTCGATAAAATAGTCAGGAAAACTCATGCCAGACGCCATCCCAATTTTCGGGTGGGATGGATTTAAAGCGGTGACAGCGTGCCATAAAAATAATAGAAACAGTATCATTAGGATATATTTTCAAGCAAACAGCAAAGTATTTATTGGCGTTATCCCATTGTTGGGCTTGATAAGCTGTGAAACCTTTTGCAAAATTTTCAACATAGGAATCATAATCAAATGAAAGCTCGCTGCGATCTTCTGCCAACAATTCATAAACAATGCTATGTGTTTCCTTGCCTTTGAGTGCCACATGATCCACCATGCGAAATAGAAATCGTTGTTTTAATACTTGATAGATGGAATCACTTACCATGATTTCTGTACCATAAACTTTATTAATACTCTCAAGACGACTAGCAATATTGATTGCATCACCTACTGCTGTATAGTTCATACGCTCTGCTGAACCCAAATTACCAACAATCGCTTCACCAGAATGCAAACCAATTCTTGTTAAAAATGTAGGTTTGCCCTCTTGGTTCCATTGCAAATTTAATTCTTTTAAATACTTCACACAACGTAGTGCTGCATTAGCAGCATGCACATAAGGATCTTCGATTAACAATGGCGCGCCCCAAAATGCCATGACGGAATCACCTATGTATTTATCAATCGTTGCTTTTTCTTCTACTAAAATATCTGACAACGCACTAAAATATTCACACATATGCGTCATTAATAATTTTGGATCCATGTGCTCTGAAACTGTAGTAAAATCTTTTATGTCACTAAATAATATCACTAATGGTTTTTTAGCGCCGCCTATGCTCGCTTCTTCCCCTGCCTCAATAATTTGTCTTACTAGCGTTGCTGGAACATATCTTTTGAAAGCGCGCAATCCTTTTTTCATTGCAGCGAGTGCGTGAGTTAAATCAAGAATTTCTTTAACTCTAGATTCTACAAAGAAATCGCCTTGCAAATTAAAATGTTTTATTTTATTCGTCTCAGCAACAACTCTTTTTAATGGCTGCACTACACGAGTCACTAATTTAGAGACAATATAAAGACCTATGATCAAAATCGAAAAACTCAATAACATTGTGATAAAATTAGTCTTTCGTAATTCTTTGACAAAATCTTCCTCAGGCGCTACGACACCAATTAACCATTGTTGCTCACCAAACTTTGGCATCATCTGATAAGACGCAAGATAATTGACGTTTTGCGATTGAAAAATAAAAGAAGACTTATGATTTTCTTTATAACGATCAAATGATTCTTTTAGCCATGGTTTCTGCAAAGCCTCAGTTTCATTAATATGGGGGAAAATAACTAATTTGCCTGCATCAGTAATAATGAATACATATCCATGTTTACTGACATACATACTTTCAATAAAATGTTTCAAATAATCTACCCGCAAATTCATGCCGAAAACACTAGTTACCTGACCTTTGTCATCTAAAATCGGGGTCGCAATTGTAATACCTCTATGTTTTTGTTGATAAGCATATTGATAAACACTAGTAACAATTGTTTGTTTTTCTTTTTTCGCAGAAAGATAGCCGGGTCGTTGTCGAAAATCATAAGAGGAGATAGGGTTTATCTCTCTGTGTGAATCTATTAATTTATGATTTTCATCTCTATGCACAACCTCATGTGCGAATCCTGTCGCAATTGGATGAATTGATTCTGATAAAATAGTATCATCAGGTTGTATTAATGAGATTACAAAATTACCTTTTTCATCGCCCCAAAATGCCGCTTGTACACTGGGTAGTGTTTCTCCTTCGGTATTCATTAACGCGTAGGTGTATTCCATAATAGTTGGCAGTTGACCTGCATGAATCACACCAATTTTAAATAATTCTGCTGACATTTCTGTTTCTATTTTTGCATCGCGAACTTCTTCGATAATTTTTTCGTATACTGTTCCGGAAACTTCTTGCATGATGCGCGAAGAAAGATAGCTTAATGCCGTTGTAAAACGGAAGTAGGTAATTGCCACGAGTGATAACATGGCAATAACAAAGAAAGTAACAAATATAAAAAGAATACTAAATCGCAAAGAAAATACGATTTTCTTCATCCGTACAATTTCTCAAGTGCCATCATCGTTGCTACCTCGCTAGTTGAAAGATTTTCGCGTTTTGCTCGCTCAAAAATGGCCATCGAAGTATGATAAATATCTTTTACTTGTTGCTCTGCTTTTTTAGAATCAGCATGATCATAAATTGCAGAAACATAAATTAAACCACCTGCATTAATCACATAATCAGGAGCATAAAGAATACCCCGTTCATGCAATAATACCCCGTGATGCTGGTGCGCTAACTGATTATTAGCAGAACCCGCAACAATAGGAACACGCAAGCGTTTAATAGTATATAAATTTAAAACCGCACCTAATGCACAAGGCGCAAAAACATCTGCCTCTAGATCATAGATTGCTTCGGGAGAACAAATATTTATTTTTAATTCGTCAGCGACGCGCTGTAAAGTTCGCTCATTGATATCACACATCGTCACGCGTGCACCGCGGGCAATCACTTCTTTTGCTAATTTATAACCGACATGACCTGCGCCCTGAATTGCAATATGCACACCCTCTAGCGTATCTTTATCTAACTTAAATTTTACCGCTGCTTCGATTCCTCTACATACACCTAATGATGTTTGTGGCGAAGGATCTCCGCCATTGCCTGAAGCGGTGGTGCAGGTAACGAACGGGGTGCGTGTTGCGATGATATCCATATCTTCAGTTGATGTCCCACTATCTACAGCAGTAATGTAAGAACCACCTAATTCATTCACAAATTCACCGAAAGCGGTAAAATAGGCTTTTCTGTCTCTGACAATTTTAGGCTGGATTAAAACAGCTTTGGCGCCGCCGTGAGGCAAATTACTAATAGCGGCCTTATAACTCATCATATACGCCAAGCGCATTGCATCCTCTAAAGCAGCATCTGTATTAGCGTAAGGCACCATGCGGCAACCACCGATGGCAGGCCCTAATCTTAAATTATGAATAACAACGATTGCTTTTAATCCTGTCTCTGGATCAAATTTAATATGAATATCGCTTAAGCCTAATAAATCGGCATAGCGGAAGAGACCATCAAGTGCGGTATGATGATGGGAAGAAGAATTATTTTTATTTTGCATGGTATTTTTGCTCTTTATGCTTTCTTTGATCACGGGATTTCTCCAGTCTATTCTACATTTTACCTTTTTGTTTTAACTTTTGCACCGTGCGGATTTGAGCAAGGGCTTCGGCAAGTTCTGCGGTGGCCTTGGCAAAATCAATATTGGAAGCTTTGCCTTTCAGTATTTTTTCGGCTTCTGTTTTTGCAGCAAGTGCCGCTGCTTCATCAATATCATGCGCGCGTAAAGCAGTGTCTGCAAGAACAGTCACAATAAATGGCTGCACTTCTAACATCCCACCAGAAATATAAAAAATTTCTTCTTGTTTATTAGGCAACAAAACACGCACATTACCCGGCTTAAGAGACGTCAGCAATTGTGTGTGCCCAGGCGCGATACCTAGCTCACCAATTTCACCAGTGACAAACACCATCTCAGCTTCTTGGGAAAAAATTTCCCGCTCAGCACTGACAATATCTAAACGCAATGTTGCAGCTGTCATAACAATACCTTATAGCGTTTTGGCTTTTTCAACGGCTTCGTCAATTGTCCCAACCATATAGAACGCTTGCTCTGGCAAGTGATCATAATCACCATTCACAATACCTTTGAAACCGCGAATAGTTTCTTTAATAGGAACGTATTTTCCTGGCGCACCAGTAAAAACTTCCGCAACAAAGAAAGGTTGCGACAAGAACCGTTGGATTTTTCGCGCACGACCTACTGTGAGCTTATCTTCTTCAGAAAGTTCATCCATTCCTAGAATAGCAATAATATCTTTTAATTCTTTGTAGCGTTGCAAAGTTCTCTGCACTGACAATGCAACATCATAATGCTCTTGTCCAACGACTAACGGATCTAATTGACGACTAGTTGAATCCAAAGGATCAACTGCAGGATAAATACCTAATTCAGCAATTTGTCGCGACAATACAACGGTCGCATCCAAATGCGCAAATGTAGTTGCAGGTGATGGATCTGTTAAATCGTCTGCAGGTACATAAACGGCTTGTACTGATGTAATAGAACCTTTTTTAGTTGAGGTAATACGTTCTTGCAACACGCCCATTTCCTCAGCCAACGTCGGTTGATAACCCACCGCCGAAGGAATACGACCTAACAACGCAGAAACTTCTACACCCGCCAATGTATAACGATAAATATTATCAATAAATAATAAAACATCGCGACCTTCATCACGGAAATTTTCAGCCAGCGTTAATCCAGTCAAGGCAACACGTAAACGGTTACCCGGTGGCTCATTCATTTGTCCATAGACTAAAGATACTTTGTCTAATACTTTTGATTCCTTCATTTCTAAATAAAAATCGTTACCTTCACGAGTACGCTCGCCAACACCCGCAAACACTGAGTAACCACTGTGTTCAATCGCAATATTACGAATTAACTCCATCATATTCACAGTTTTACCTACACCAGCGCCGCCGAATAATCCCACTTTACCACCTTTGGCAAAAGGACAAACTAAGTCAATCACTTTAATACCTGTTTCCAGCAATTCTTCCGATGCTGCTTGCTCAGCAAACGAAGGAGCAGGTCTATGAATCGGCAATAAATGCTTGGATTGAATCGGACCTGCATCATCAATAGGATTACCTAACACATCCATAATCCTACCCAAAGTTTCTTTACCTACAGGCACAGAAATAGGATGGTTCGTATTCATAACAGCAAGGCCACGGCTTAAACCATCCGTACTACCCATAGCAATGGTACGCACAATACCATCACCTAATTGTTGCTGGACTTCCAGCATGATATTTTTATCTTGAATTGTTAGTGCATCATAAATCTTTGGCACTGCTCCATGAGGGAATGCAACGTCCACGATAGCCCCTACAATTTCTGCGACTTTTCCTTCACTCATATCATTACCTCATTAAATATTTTATTAAACAACAGCAGCACCCGCCACAATTTCAGTTAATTCACGCGTAATCGCCGCTTGTCTCGCTTTGTGATACACCAATTGCAAATCTGCAATTAATTCTGATGCATTGTCAGTAGCACTTTGCATAGCAACCATGCGCGCTGCTTGCTCGCATGCAATATTTTCTGTGACGCTGCGATAAACCTGCGATTCCATATAACGCGACAACAGTCGATCTAATAATATCTTTGCATTATCTGGTTCATAGATATAATCCCAATAATGTTCTAATTTTTTTTCATCACTGGGCACAATAGGAAGCAATTGTTGCATGCGCGGCTCTTGCTTCATCGTATTGATGAATTCATTGCTGCAGATGTAAAGTGCATCGATACGCTTTTCTAAAAATGCATCCAACATGATTTTAACAACACCAATTAAATCAGCTAACGAAGGCGCATCACCTAAATGTTCTGTGTGACCTAATACTTGTCCGCCCATTCTTTTAAAAAAACCGCCTGCTTTGCCGCCAATTAAACACAACTGTATTTCTGAATTTTTTTCTATGGTTTGTTTGATATAATGCAAAGCTGTTTTTAATAAATTAGCGTTCAAGCCGCCACACAAACCACGATCTGTAGTCACAACAATAAATCCGGTTGATTTAATTTCACGCTTTTGCAAAAAAGGATGTGCATATTCCGGATGTGATTTCGCTAAATGGCCAATGACATTAGCAATCTTCATAGCATAAGGCTTTGCGCGCTGCATACGTTCTTGCGCTTTGCGCATTTTGCTTGCCGCCACCATTTCCATTGCACGCGTAATTTTTTGCGTGTTTTTGATGCTCTGGATTTTGGTGCGAATTTCTTTCGCGACTGCCATATTCCTATCCTATGCTACGAATGTTTTTTTGAATGTTTCCACAATTTTTTTCAGGGTTTCTGCGATTTCATCATTGTAATCGCCAGATTGATTTAATTTTTCCATAAATTCGCCATAACTTGTGCGCAATAAACTACGCAACCCTGACTCAAACGCAGAAATTTTATTGATTGGCACATCATCCAAATATCCCTTGTCTGCTGCATACATGATGATTGCCATTTCACTAATAGAAAGCGGTTGATATTGTTTTTGTTTCATGACTTCTGTAATACGTTGGCCACGTTCTAATTGTTTACGTGTGGCTTCATCCAAATCAGACATAAACTGTGAAAACGCCGCTAGTTCGCGGTATTGTGCCATCGCGATACGTACACCGCCTACGAGTTTTTTAATCAATTTCGTTTGCGCAGCACCACCTACACGTGAAACAGAAAGGCCCGCGTTAATTGCAGGACGAATACCTGAGTTAAATAAATCCGTTTCTAAAAAGATTTGACCGTCAGTAATAGAAATTACGTTGGTAGAAACGAACGCAGAAACGTCACCGGCTTGTGTTTCAATAATAGGTAATGCAGTCAATGAACCGGTTTTGCCTTTTACTTTTCCTTTTGTCATTTTTTCCACGTAAATCTCATTCACGCGTGACGCACGTTCCAATAAACGCGAATGAATATAAAATACATCACCAGGATAAGCTTCACGACCGGGTGGACGACGCAATAATAATGATACTTGACGATATGCCCATGCTTGTTTAGTCAAATCATCATAAATAATTAATGCATCTTCACCTTTGTCTCGAAAATATTCTCCCATCGCGCAGCCAGAATATGGCGCAACAAATTGTAAAGCGGCTGCATCGGCAGCGGGTGCCGCAACGATAATTGTATGCCCCAAAGCACCATGCTCTTCCAATTTGCGTACGACGGTTGCGATGGATGATGCTTTTTGTCCAATAGCAACATAAATACATTTTACACCAGTACCCCGTTGATTAATGATGGCATCGATTGCAACCGCTGTTTTACCAGTTTGGCGGTCACCAATAATTAATTCACGCTGACCGCGACCGATGGGCACCATAAAGTCAATAGCTTTCAATCCTGTTTGCAATGCTTGTGAAACAGGTTGGCGAGCAATGACACCAGGCGCTACTTTTTCGATAGGTGATGTTTGTGTTGCAGCAATAGGGCCTTTACCATCAATAGGATTACCTAATGCATCCACTACACGACCTAATAAAGCTTCACCTACAGGAACTTCTAAGATACGACCGGTACATTTAACAACTTGTCCTTCGGATAAATTATCGGAACGCCCCAACACCACTGCACCTACATAATCACGCTCTAAATTCAAAGCTAATCCGTAATTACCATCTGCAAATTCAACCATTTCTCCTTGCATAACATCATCTAAACCATGAATTCGTGCAATCCCGTCTTTGAGACTCACAATAGTCCCTTCTGTACGAATTTCAGGTTTAATATCAAACTGCTGAATACGCTGTTTGATGAGATCACTAATTTCTGAAGGACTTAATTGAATTTGCTGCATAATCGCCACCTTAAATAAAATTCATCATTCGTCTTAATTTACCCAGTACCGAACCATCTATTACCATTGAACCTACGCGAATTATTGCACCACCTAATAATTTTGCATCGATTTTATTAATCAGCGTTACAGTTAATTTTAAACGTTGTGTTAGTGCTTTTGCTATTTTTTGCAATTCATCTTCATTCAGTGCAGATGCTGAAACAACTTCGCCTGCGATTGTTCGGTTTTTCTGATCGCATTGTTGTTTAAACGCTTTTGCAATATCAGGCAATGCTGGCAACCGTTTATAACTTGCTAATAAGCGAATAAAATTTTTCATTTCAACATTTAATAATGGCTGCAAAATTTCACAGAAAAAATCGGCCATCTGCGTGTTACTAAATTTTTCAGAGTTTGACAACATTTGGATAACACGTGCATCTTCGGCTGTCACTGCGGCAGCATCTAACATGGCTTGCCATGCGGGCAAGGCGTTTTTTTCCATCGCGTATTCAAACGCTGCGCGTGCATAAGGTCTTGCTATTGCAGAACTCATAGTAAACGCCTCGCGTTAATAAATCTCACTTTCATATTTCTGATACAATTTCATTGAGCAATGCTGTTTGTGCAGAAGCATCCAGATTGCGCTGTAAAATTTTTTCAGCACCTGCCACAGCAAGGTTCGCCAACTGTTTGCGCAATGCGGATTTAGCTTGCATTACTTCGTGTGCAATTTCTTTTTGTGCACGCTCAAGCAAACGCTCGCCTTCTTCACGTGCAATTTCTTTTGCTTCTTCTACCACTTGCAATGAACGCTTGTGCGCCAACTCTATGGCCTGTGAAGCTTCAACTTTTGCTTCGCGCAAAATGCTTATTGCTTTTTGTTCTGCAATTTCAAGTTCACGTCTACCGCGCTCACCGGCTTCTAATCCAGAAGCAATCTTCTTTTCGCGATCATGCATTGCTTTGGTAATCGGCGGCCACACATATTTCACCGTGAACCAGACTAAAATCGCAAACGTTATCAGCTGCCCAAACAGCGTTGCGTTGATATCCATTACGTCGTCACCAACTTGGCAGCATCAACCACGGCTTTTAAAAATGGATTTTGTGCAAAAATCAAATATAAACCCATCGCAATAGAAATCGCCGCAAATGCGTCAACTAGACCTGCCACAATAAACATGCGCACCATTAAATAACCTGTTAATTCAGGTTGACGTGCAATCCCTTCTAGAAATTTTCCGCCAAGCACACCAAAGCCTACAGCAGTTCCCAATGAAGAAAGACCAATCAATAATCCAGCTGCAATCGCTGACATCCCCTGAACCTGACCTACTACGCTCGATATATCCATCCGTCCTCCTAATATTAATAATTAATGTGATTCATGTGCCATGCTAAGATACACAATGGTCAACATCATAAAAACAAACGCTTGTATCGTGATAATTAAAATGTGAAACACCGCCCAGATACTGCCAGGCAACCATTGCACCCACCACGGCATGATTGCAATTAAAATAAAAATCAATTCACCTGCAAACATGTTACCAAAAAGTCGTAGTGATAATGAAAAAGGTTTGATAATCTCTTCCAATAATCTAAACGCAACATTCAACGGGAAAAGATAAGGACCAAAAGGTTTGGTTAATACTTCTTTTCCTAATTTAAATCCTTTCACCGTAAAATTATAAAAAATCACTAACAAAAATACACTCAGCGAAATTGCAAATGTAGTATTAGGGTCCGCCGTTGGTACATTTTTAAAATGACCTAAACCAAAAATTTCAAAAAATCGCGGCATCACATCCAGCGGTACTAAATCCATGACATTCATCACAAACACCCACAGGAAAATGGTCAATGCCAAAGGTGCGATCAATTTACTTTTACCATGAAACGTTTCTACTACTGCGTTATTCACAAACTCAATAATCATTTCGACCATATTTTGTAATCGACCCGGAACGCCAACTTGCATTCTCGCTGCAACATATCTTAATGACACAGCAATCAATAATGCCGACACCAGCGCTACAGCAAATATATCTAAATTCAGCGTCCAAAAACCCGCTTCGCCCAACTTGAATGTCTTCAGGTTCAGCGTCAAGTGATTGAGATGATGTTGAATATAATCACCTGTGGTCACTGCTGTTGCTTGTTCTGTCGTCATAATTTTTCCTGAGACTGACTAAAATAAATCACTGACGCTATCCAAAAACTGATAATCGCCACAATATAACCCGCCAATACTGCCAGCACGCTTACGCTCATGTGCTTGATTATTAAGATAAATATCAATGCGCCAATAAACAATTTTGCCATTTCGCCAAGCATCAATATAATCAAAAACCGCACCGGTTTCTGTAAATCAGCTCGCGCAAACAAGCAGCTTACAAAAAACACATTTGGCAGCCAATAAGCCAGTCCACCTAACAAAGCTGATTTACCTGCTTGCATTCCCGCAAATAAGCCCAAAATAAAAACTAGGCAAATTATCACCATCAGTTGCCATTTCACGAGTGAATAAGCGGCTTTTTTAAAGGGTTTAACTTCTTGTTTTTCCACGCACTTCAGCCTGTTATGAGTCTCGCGAAATCCGGCCGAGTATAATGATTTTTTTGTTTCTCTGCAATGGATAACTTCAACCTCATGACCTCGTCATCCCCGCATGCTTTTAGCGGGGATGACGAGTAAAGACCTCGCGGGGGCAAGTGTAATAGATAAGATAACAAGTGTCGCTATTGAAAATACCGCAAAATAACATCTAATTGAGAAAAATCATCATACTGGATAATGACTTTACCTCTGCCTTTGCTGTTATTAGTAATTGCAATCCGCAAATTTAAACGCTCCATCAAATCTTCTTGCATACGATGTATATCAGGATCGATGGCTTTGGGTAGCTTAGGGAGAACAGGTAATTGTAAACGACGGACTAATTCTTCTGTATCGCGCACAGAAAGATTTTTATCAATAATAGTTTGAGCTGCATCAATTTGTACAACTTCTGGCAAGGTGAGCAAGGCCCTGGCATGACCCATTTCTATGTCGCCGTGATCTAACATGGTTTTCACAGAGTCTGCCAAGGTGAGCAAACGGAGTAAATTAGTCACTGTCGTACGAGATTTTCCAACTGCGTCGGCCACTTGTTGATGCGTCATAGCAAATTCATCCATCAAACGTTGTAGAGCAATTGCTTCTTCGATGGGATTTAAATTCTCACGTTGAATATTTTCAATCAACGCAATGGCAACGGCCGCTTCATCAGGGATATCTTTAATGATGGCTGGAATTTCTGTAAGACCTGCTAATTGTGCCGCGCGCCAACGTCTCTCACCCGCAACCAACTCATATCGTCCGCCTAAAAGATGACGAACTACGATGGGTTGGATCACTCCCTGTGCACGAATAGAATTAGCCAAATCATCTAGCGCTTGTGGGTCTATACCACGACGCGGTTGATATTTGCCTGGTTGAATCAAACCAACCGATAATTGGCAGAGTTTTTCGGTAGAAGGATTATTATGCACATCGTCTTCTTCCATGACTGCAACAGAACCGCCTAGTAATGCATCAAGCGATTTCCCTAGTCCGCGCTTTTTGACCATTGCTTGTTAACTCCCGTGAAGAGGCTATCAGTCTAAACAGGTTGGAGCGTGGGTTCAACTTTTTTTATAAGGCTAGAATAGAAAGCATGCGAACAACTTTTTAAACAACTAGATCCTGACTTTGGTGTGATTTTTTATTATCATACTGCTGAATTGTCTTTAGCCCTTAAGGAAAACGAATGAAATCATTTATTGTTTTTATTTGCTTGATGTTTTTTTCGATGAGCATATTTGCCATGCCCTGCCCAACAAACTCCGCTATTATTTACAAAGGCAATACATTGAATGAAGTCATTAAACAATGCGGAGAACCTTTATCAAGCAAAAAATACATCAAAATAATTGATCTCACAGAAAAATGGGAATACTACAAGTCTACTGCCAATAACACCAACAGTTACAAAATTGAAATTATTTTTAAAAACAACGTAGCAACAAATATTGCTGTGACAAACAACAACACATTTAGCAATGTCTCTAGCACAAGCATTTGCGGAAAAATCATTAATGTCGGTGACAATAACAAGACGATTTCGACCGCTTGCGGCCAGCCTACAACACATCAAATTTTAGAAGAAAATTCCGTTCCCATTATTGAGCTCATTTATGGTCATGAGGCTATGGATACTTTGGTATTTGAAGGGGGGAAGTTGGTTGATTGGAAATAAAAAGCATGATGCACTCTCATGCCACAGTTATAATTTTTTGTATTACTGGCTGATGGTACTCAGCACCTCCAACATTGATAGCTAAATTATTTAATGGTTTATAATGAGCTTCACCATGAGTGTGCCCGCAAAATACTGAAAACTCTATTGCAACATTATCACTTGCAGCCTGCAAAAGCACATCTCCCATAATTTTTGAACTAAAAAAAGGCAACCAGTCGTCATCACTCATCTTTCCATTATAAAAACATGCCTCTCTAAATGGTGGCACATGCGTTAAGATAATTATTTTTTTCGGATTCTTACCAACAGCTATTTCCAAATCATGTTGTAGCTGTTTTGCATCGATATCTGCAAGTTGTTGCATTTTTTCCAACAATTGCGATTTACCTAAAATTTTCTCCTGGAATAAATCTGCAATCATGCGACTATCGTTAAGTGCTACTCTACTATTCTGGTAATCACCAAAGCAACCGTCCGCCCAGCCATCTTGCCCTAGCAGGATTGTATCATTCTCTAAAAACTGCATGCCTGATGCTGGCAACCAAAATAATTTTTCATGTGCCTCAGATAACGCTGTTATAGCTGCGCGTACTTCATTTATTTTCCCTCTATAATAATCATGATTACCCAGAACAAAATAAATTGGCTTATTAATATAATCAGCCATCTCAGTTAAGATTTCTATCAAACAGGGTGCTTCTGCGATATCGCCACTGAGGAGAATGGCATTGCATTGTGTGCTCACAATTTTTTGATAAAATTCTCTTCGTTCATTATCATCAAGAAAATTAAGATGGATATCTGTTGCCCAGATAAGCTTCATTTTTATTCTCCATTTTTTATGATTTTTGCGATGCGATCCTTAACCACTTGCACACGCTGAAGGGTAATTGCTCCATCTTCTACATGACTAGGCAATACTCGTTCAAACTGAGGGTTTTTCAGAATTTCTTCAAAAGCTAATTTTAAATATGTTTTTAAATTAGCATTCATCAATGCTACTTCTTCAGCAACCTCTATGCGTCCGGCAATAACTGTAACAATATCTTCAAAATCATGGCTCGCCCAAAAATCATTATTTCCTCTAGTCCGAAATGCTTCTATTTTTGTCGCTAGAAAATAAGGAGCTGTTATGGATTTTATAATCAGGTCATCAGTAATTTCGTAGTTCCATACGTCTAACATAGCTTCTTTGAACCAAAGATTTTCAAGGTGTAAAATTTTTTTATCCGTAGGCATTACATCTAAAATCATCTCATCATAATGCCAGCGACAATTTACATCATCCTCCATAGATCTTTTAAATCCTTTTGCCATCAATTTATTTTCAAACTGATGATAATGACCCAAAGAAGCAACATCGACAATACAATCAACATCTTTGGTAGTTCTAACATCTAATGATAGAGGATCAGTAATAAATAATGCTGTGGTACATCCACCTAAATACACTACCTGATCATTAAGATCTTCTAATTTTCTAGCAACAAATTCCAACATCTTTAAATTTGATGTTGCACGCATATTTTTTTTATTCATCTGTTAATTTTTCCTTTAATAACTTAATGGCCAAATTTCGTTCTCGCGCCCTTCCCGAACGTATTGCATCAACTAAAACAAGCAATTCGTAAAAAAGCTGATCTGGATACCGAGCAAGAGAAAGAGGAACAGAACGATAAAGAGGCTCTAAAGCAATACCACGCTTATCCCCTTCGTAATATGGCCAAACTGGAACAGGACTATTACCTTGCACAATATATTTTTCTAATATTGGGGCAGCATAACTAGTAGCAATACCGCGCGTAGGCTCTCCCAATCGAACGGGGAAAAAATATTTAACTGCTGAAATCAGACATTCTTCGCATGCGGCTTTTACAGGTAAAAATATTACCCTATCATGTTTCAAATGTTCTCTTAAGACTGGAGCCAACAATCCTGACACAACTAATCGCTTAATTCCAGCATTGACTTCAGAAACACTCATACACAAGAGCACAGCAAGCTGATTTTGTGACAGAAGTTCGCCCGCTTTATTTTTAGGTAAAGTTATCATAGAAAATATCTTTAAAAGGATCACAATATCTTGTGGCTTTAACATTATCGATTTCCCCTTATCGCTCATTCATCATAACTATATCACAGTTATTCGCTATTCGCGAATCGCGAATAGCGAACAGAGCAAAAATAAAAATAAGAATAATGAAATCAATAGGTTATAAATATGCCAGTTAAGGCGAAATGGCACTTTAAGCTTTTTTGAGCTATCTTTTCACCATTTGCTGTTCACGAATCGTGAACAGCGAACATCTAATAGTTATAGACTCAACCCCTACAAAAGCTTAAAATACGCACTTTCATGCAATTTTCTGAGAAAACAATGGCCATTGGAAACAGTTTTCATGTAATTAAAGACCCTGTGCATGGCACTATGCAGTTTACCACTACTGAGAATGCATGGATTAAGCCGTTTATTGACAGTCCGCATTTTCAGCGCTTGCGCCACATCAAGCAAGCTGGCATGGGTGATTATATCTTTCCTGGATCAGTACATACTCGCTTTAACCATTCACTAGGTTGTTGCTATATTGCGAGTCAAATTTCTAAAAAAATTGATTTGCCAGAAGAAGAACGTCAATTGGTACTGATTGCCTGTCTTTTACATGATATAGGTCATGGGCCTTTTTCGCATACCTTTGAAGACCTTTTTCACGATAAATTGATACGTCACGAAGCATGGACACCACATTTTTTAAGTAGTTATAAAACCCAAGAATTTTTTGATTTTTATAATCAATGCAATCCACACTATCCATTGACCATCGAAAAATTTCAGCAAATCGAAAACATGATTATGCATAAATTGCCAAGAAAACAATTATTGGCAGACATTGTATCTTCGCAGCTTGATGCTGATCGATTGGATTACTTATTACGCGATAGCCATTTTTGTGGCGTGAGTTATGGGCAATTTGATTTTCGCTGGATGATTAACTCTATGGCTGTCATTGATACTGCTAAAGGAAAACGCTTAGGCATCACTCACAAAGGTGTTGGCGTTGTCGAACATTATTTAATGGCGCGACGATTAATGATTCGCAATATTTATCATCATCCAAAAAAACTCGCAATCGAATACTATATGGTGCAACTATTAGTGCATCTTGCTGAATGCCTAGAAAAGCACGCGCCATTCGCGCATGTGAAAAATTCTTTGCTAGGAAAATTTTTGTTGCAAGCACATTATTTTAATCGAGAAATTACACCGAAAACGGATTTGCAACAACACAAACAATTATTTATTGACAAGAATTATAGTGATTATAAAGAGCTTTCTGATTACGATGTTTTTTCTGCCATCAAATGGTTAGCAAATAATAACGAAACACATCCGGCAATCGATCTCGCTAAACGACTACAACTCCGTCAAATGCCGAAAACAGTTTTATTAGATCAAAATAATATTGCCGATATCGAAGCTAAAATTAACGATTTCAAATATACACATCAACACTCAATCCAAGATTGGCAATTCACTATGATCAAAACACCGTTGCAATCATACACGATAGAAGACGATCCCATTCTAGTGGTTGATGATCGCAATGAAGTAAGACCCATTAATGAATTATCAATTATGATCGATGCTATCTCTGACAAGTATGAACATTCGGTTTTTTTATGCATTGATCAAGCTATTCTTGCTGAAAAAGAAGTAAAACAATTTCTTGAAGCATTAACCTTAAATTCACGAGAGAAAATTAGAAATGTTTAAAACTGTTATTTTAGCAGCAGGCCAAGGTAAAAGAATGTTTTCTGACACCCCTAAAGTTTTGCATTTTCTCGCCGGAAAATCTTTGTTGCAACATGTAGCTGATACTGTTGCAACGCTTACAACAGAGTCCCCGATTATTGTTTTCGGACATCAAGGTCAACTCGTCAAAGAAACATTACCAAACACACCAGCGACTTGGGTCGAACAAAAAGAGCAACTAGGCACAGGCCACGCCTTGCTACAAGCATTACCCCATATTCCAGACGGTCAACGCGTGCTGGTGTTGTATGGCGATGTTCCATTGATTAATGCATCTACCTTAAAAAATTTATTAAACACGCCTGAAAATTCGTTGGGCTTAATTACTGCAAACGTTTCGCAACCAGCTGGATTAGGTCGCATTGTTCGCGATGCGCAAAATAAAATAATTGATATTATCGAAGAAAAAGATACAACAGAGACACAACGCGCCATCAGTGAAATCAACTCTGGTATTTATTATATTCCCAAAAAATTTCTTTCCAACTGGTTACCTGCTCTCACTAATAACAACAGTCAAAAAGAATATTATCTTACCGATATCATCCGACTCGCCGTGAAAGAACATATTCCAATTTATGCTGTGAAACCTTCTTACGAAGAAGAAATTTTAGGAGTCAACGATAAAATACAATTAGCTCATCTCGAACGTTTTTTCCAAAAAAAATTGGCTGAAAAATTAATGCAACAAGGCACCACTCTCGCTGATCCCACTCGCATTGACATACGAGGTTCACTTACTGTCGGAAAAGATATTTTTATCGATGTAAACGTCATTTTCGAAGGAAATGTTATCTTGGGAAATCGCTGCCAGATAGGCGCAAACAGTATTTTAAAAAATGTTATTTTAGGTGATGATGTAGAAATTAAGCCGCATTCTGTCATTGAAGGCGCGGAAATCAATCAGAGTTGTGTGATTGGTCCTTTTGCTCGCATCAGACCTGGCACAACACTTGCTGCAAATGTACACGTTGGCAATTTTGCTGAAATTAAAAATAGCTTCATCGGTGAAAATACTAAAATCCATCACGTTAGTTACACAGGCGACAGCACACTAGGTAAAAAAGTAAATATAGGCGCTGGTACTATTGTTTGCAATTACGATGGCGTTAACAAATATCGCACGACCATTGAAGATGGTGCATTTATCGGCTCAAACTCTTCTCTAGTCGCACCCGTGAATATTGGCGCTGGTGCAATCATTGGCGCAGGATCTATTATTAATCGTGATGCTCCACCTCATCAACTGACTCTAGCGCGCGCTCAGCAAACCACGATTGAAGGTTGGAAACGGCGCAACAAAGAAGGAGAATCTTAATTATGTGCGGAATTGTTGGTGCAGTTGCTGAACGTAACATCGAAAAAATTCTATTAGAAGGTTTAAAACGCTTAGAGTATCGCGGTTATGATTCTGCTGGTATGGCTATATTGGATACTCAACAAAAAATTCAACGCCTACGAACACAAGGTAAAGTTCGTCAACTAGAAGAATTGCTCAATCAATCTTCTTTGCATGGTAACACGGGTATAGCACATACTCGTTGGGCAACACATGGTGAACCCTCTGAACACAATGCACATCCTCTCATCTCTAATGGCGAATTTGCACTGGTCCACAATGGAATTATTGAAAACCACGATAGCTTACGCAAATTTTTAATCGAAAAAAATTATCAATTCACTTCACAAACTGATTCTGAAACCATCGTACATCTGTTGCATTTTCATTTTCAAGAAACGAAAGATTTTTTAAAAGCTACGATTAAAACAGTACAGCAATTAGAAGGCGCTTACGCCTTAGGCATCACTTCTTCGCACTTCCCAGGGCGCATGATTGGTGTACGTCACGGCAGTCCACTTGTTGTCGGCAAAGGAATCGATGAAAACTTTTTTGCATCTGATCCACTTGCACTATTACCCGTCACACAACAGTTTACTTATTTAGAAGATGGTGACATTGCTGATATCTCTAGGAAAACTATTCACATTTTCGATAAAAATGGCGTAGCCGCTGAACGCACTACCCGTACCTTAGAAATTAATTTTGACACATCTGAACGCGGTGAACATAGACATTTCATGAGTAAAGAAATTTTCGAACAACCGCAGGCGATCAGCGCTTGTCTCGAAGGCCGTATTGCAAGAAATCATATTTTACCTAGTGCATTTGGTTTGCATACGGCGCCTATTTTCAAAAAAGTTGAACGCATACAAATTGTTGCTTGCGGTACTAGTTACCATGCCGCTATGGTTGCGCGTTATTGGATTGAATCTCTTGCAGGCATACCTTGTGTCGCAGAAGTTGCGAGTGAATTCCGTTATCGCAATCCTGTCGTACAGCCTAACACTTTATTTGTTTGTCTTTCTCAATCAGGTGAAACTGCTGACACACTTGCAGCATTACGCCTTGCGAAAAAAATTGGATTTTTGGGCACTCTTGCAATTTGTAACGTACCTGAAAGCACTATCGTGCGCGAAGCAGACATGCATTTCATGACTCGTGCAGGGGTAGAAATTGGCGTTGCTTCTACAAAAGCATTTACGACACAACTCATTGCTTTATTATTATTGACTTTAGTGATAGGACGACAACATAAATTATCACGTGATTTAGAACATCATTTGGCAACTCAGCTACAATTATTACCTCAGCTTATTGATACTACGCTTGACGTTAATACCGATATTATTCGCCTAGCAAAAAATTTCGTAGACAAACACCATGCATTATTTTTAGGACGTGGCGAATTGTTTCCCATCGCACTAGAAGGCGCTTTAAAACTCAAAGAAATTTCCTATATTCATGCAGAAGCATATCCTGCTGGCGAGTTAAAACATGGACCACTTGCATTGGTTGACCGTCAGATGCCTGTTATCATCATGGCACCAAATAATGAGTTGCTCGAAAAAGTAAAATCAAATTTACAAGAAGTGCGCGCACGTGGTGGCGAATTATTTATTTTTACCGAAAAAGACACGGAAATATTAGATCCATCCTCTAACCATATTCATTTAATTGAGATGCCACCTGTTGACCCGACACTTGCACCGATTATCTACACTATACCTATGCAATTACTAGCATACCATGTGGCTGTACTTAAAGGTACGGATGTAGATCAGCCACGCAATTTGGCAAAATCTGTCACGGTGGAATAATTATCGTGCATCTTGAATTATCAGAAGAACTTAAACCTTATTTTTCTACAAAAAAAAATCCTTTTGCTGAAATCATGCAGACCCATGGTGAAGTATTTCGTGAATTGGAAAATCGGTCTACGCAAAAAATTATTTTAAATCAAAAATCATATTTTTTAAAAAAACATTTCGGTATAGGCTGGAGAGAAATTTTTAAAAATCTTTTACAACTTAAATTACCCGTATTAAGCGCAAAAAATGAATGGCAAGCCATCCGGCATTTACAAAAAATAAATATTTCTGTACCCGAAATTACCGCTTATGGTCTACAAGGTTGTAATCCAGCGCGAATTCAATCTTTTATTATGACTCGCGCATTACCACACCATATCAGTCTTGAAGATTACACTCGCCGCTGGGCAACAACCCCTCCATCGCTAAATGAAAAACGTGCCCTGATTCAAAAAGTAGCCAATATAGCAAAATGTATGCATAATGCGGGCATAAATCACAGGGATTTTTATCTTTGTCATTTTTTATTAACCGATGATAACGAGCTATTTTTAATTGACTTACATCGCGCTGGTATTCGTACAACCGTACCCAATCGTTGGCGAATAAAAGATTTAGCTGGATTATATTTTTCAAGCAAAAACATTGCTCTCAGTAGACAAGATCTATTACACTTCATCAAAGCGTACCGAGAAGCACCATTACGCGATATTTTTAACAAAGAAAATTCTTTTTGGAGAAGGGTCAAACAACATGGAGACCGGCTATATCAAAAACATGTTACATAATGCGGAAGAAATTTCATGGCATACTCTTTATCACGCTGATCGCAATATATCAGCTCCTTTTCATCTGTCTTTATCGGATACAGATAAACATTTTGTTGCTGAGAAAGTTATTCGCATCATTCCAGGAAAACGCTTAGTCGCCTATGGAATGTTTGGCAATCAACCTGTCGTAGCTAAATTATTTTACGAGCGCCGAAAAGCCAGTAGACATGCGCTACGTGACACTTTAGGCGTTGATGCACTTATCTCTTCTTCTGTCCCTACACCCAAATTGATATATAAAGGCACGGCTAAACAACAACGTATTCAAATCTTAATATTTGAACGCATTCTTAATGCAAACACGCTTGAAGAAATTTGGCAAAAAAAATCGGACAGCGAGGAAATAACACCTTTACTGCATGCTATCATTTTAGAACTTGCCACTCAGCACGTTTTAGGAATACTACAACGCGATTTACATTTTAAAAATTTTCTAATTGCCAACAATAAAATTTATACGCTCGATGGTAGTGATATTAAAAAACTTCATGATCGTCTAAGCAAAAAAGAAAGCTTAGATCATCTCGCGCTTTTTTTCTCGCAGTTAGGTGTTGGTCATGAACTCCTGCGAGAATCGCTGCTTACCACTTATATTAATGCTCGTGGCTGGAACTTACAGTACTCAGAAATACATTTTTTAAATCAAGCCTATGCTAAACACCAAAAAAAACGCTGGGAACGTTTTCAAAAAAAGATTACACGCAGTTGTTCTACTTACTTTTGCAAAAATTCGGCTAATGATTTGGTTATTTTTAATCGCGAATATCAATCAAACAGTTTAATAGAGTTTTTTCAACATCCTGACGCTATTTTTCAATCCTCGCAAACTGAAATTTTAAAAGATGGACGCAGCTCAACCGTCGTAAAAACTCATTTTGATCATCATTCTTTCGTAGTTAAACGCTATAACATTAAAAATATATGGCATTGGCTGAGACGTCGTTTTCGCCCTACGCGAGCAGCAAAATCCTGGCGCTTATCGCATTATTTATATCTTATGGGAATTGCAACCGCCAAGCCAATTGCTTTGATTGAAAAAAAATTTTGGGGATTATCTCAGCATTCTTATTTTCTAATGGAACATGTTCCTGGCATACATATTGGTGAATATTTTTCATTATATGACAAAAATAATCCTGCATTTTCTGAAATAGCAAAAAAAATTATTGAGTTATTCAAACATCTTGCCTCTATCGGTCTTTCGCATAATGATCTCAAAATGACAAACATTTTAATCTCTCATCACAAACCAATTATTATTGATTTAGATGGCATGCGTGAACATCGTTCTCCGACAAGCGCAATGAAACGCATGAAAAAAGACATAGTTCGCTTTATGAGAAACTGGGAAAACAATCAATCAGTTCATCAATTATTTGAAAATATAATTGGGGAAACTTCATGGAAGACTTAATTCAAAGAGACCGCTTAATTTCTCACAATATTTCACCAAGCTCAATTCAGACAATTTTAGAAAAAACTGCTACACGAATTAAACAACAAGGCGACAAGCCTTATGTCACCGTAAAACGCCAGCTTGAATTATTAGAACAATTGAGTCAATTTGATTTTGGATGCTTTCTTTTACAAAACCAAGGCATCAATGGTTATTGGACTCACTATATGTTAACACATCCTTGGTTCGGTAGAAAAACAAGAAAAAATAATCGCGGTGATGCTTTTTTTGAATTAGAAAATTTTTTATTAAATTGCGCACCGACGATGTTGGCAACTCAGCAACGATTTGAAATCTTTTTAAAAGAAAATCAAAAATGTGTGAAAGATGATGCGAATTTAGCCTGTATTCCTTGCGGTATGATGGGTGAACTTTTATATTTAAATTTCAAACATATCAATCATATTGTTTTATCAGGCATTGATTATGATGCAGAAACTTTGCAAGATGCGATGTCGCTTGGTGATAAACAAAAACTAAACCACTTTATCAAACTGATCCAACGAGATGCCTGGCACTTGGATATTCACAATGAATTTGATTTGATATCAAGTAATGGATTATCTATCTATGAACCTGACGATAAAAAAGTAGAGAAACTTTATCATAATTTTTATAACGCATTAAAACCAGGTGGGAAAGTAGTTACAAGTTTTTTAACACCACCACCGATATTAACAGATAATTGTGAATGGGAAATGACAAAAATCAATCAACAACATTTACTATTACAGAAAATTTTATTTGCCGATATTATTGATGCCAAATTCCAATGCTTTCGTTCGACAGAACAAACACGGACACAACTTAGCACTGTGGGATTCAAAAATATTCAGTTTATCTATGATGAGGCAAAAATGTTTCCGACTGTTGTTGCTTATAAGTAATGGACTGAACCCTACAAAATAACGTATCATCATACCATAAGCTCTATTTTTACAGGGAGAGTACCTTGTTTGACGCTGATCGCCCTATCCTTAGCAGTGCGCAAGACAAACTAGGACGTACTGTTTTTGCAAAATACCTCGCACGTTGTATGTTAGACCATAAATATCCTGAAAGCCTAGTGATTGGATTATTTGGCGGCTGGGGTGTTGGCAAAACGTCTATCATCAATCTCACCCTAGAAGAACTTCGCGCAGCTAGCAGTAACATGCTGGATGAAGAAAAACCTATTATTTTAAATTTTAGCCCTTGGAGTTACTCTGGGCAAAATCAGTTAATCTATAGTTTTTTTAGACGGCTTAGTTCCGAAATATGGCAATTTCCTGAGTTTGAACATTCGAAAAAAATTATTTATCTTCTTGAACTCTATATTTCCTATTTTACCCACAAACCTATTCCTGTTTCTTTTCGCCCAAAGTTTTCTGGATTCAAAAAAGATTACTACGGTTGGGAATCAGGCCGTGATTTAACCCAGGTAAAAGCAGAATTAAATGCGTTGTTAACCCAGCAAAAACGTAAATTCATTATTTTTATCGATAACATCTCCAGAATCCAAGAACAAGAAGTGAGAGAAATTTTTCAAATCGTGAAATCTATCGGCGATTTTTCTAACACCGTATATTTACTTTCATGCGACAAGGAACAAGTTATTCGCACGATAAATCATTTACAAGGTAGCGGCGGCACTGAATATATAGATAAAATTATTCAACTACCATTTGATGTCACACCCATTGCAAAGCAAGAACTTGAAAATATTTTATTTGATCGTTTAAATAAAATAATTCAAACATTATCTACAGAAACTTGGAATAAAGCATACTGGACAGAGCTTTATTATTCTTTATTGAAAGATCTTTTCACCAATTGCAGAGACATTACCCGCTATGTAAATACTTTAAGTTTTGGATTTTTACGCATCAAAGAAGTGGTAAATCCAGTTGATTTTTTTGCAATAACTGCCATTGGCGTATTTGAACCGGATGTTTATTATGGCATTCGAGACAACAAAGATTTATTTACTGATCTTATGGATACTGTTTACCGCCTTGATAAAGATGCTGCACAAAAAGATCGTCTACGTTGTGATGAAATCATTAACCGAGCAAAGACATGCTCATATGAAAAGCTAAAGATTTTTTTAATACAACTTTTTCCACGGTTGTTAAACGTTTACGAAATAACTACTCATTTTTATCATTCGGAAGAAATTGCCAGAAAAAATCTTCGAATTTGCAGTCCAGATACTTTTGATATTTACTTCAGATTATCTATACCTCAAGGTCATATCCCTGACGCTGAAATGACGACTATTTTACAGCAAACCTCAAATAGAATACTATTCTCTGAAGCGTTAGCTAGATTAAACCAGGATGATAAAATAATAAAATTTTTAGATCAATTAGATACAGATTTTCTTTCTTCTATTCCTACTAACAATATTAGTAACGTCGTAAGCGCTATATTGGATGATGGTGACTTGTTTCCGCAAGGACAAGCGACATTACTTTCATTTAATACTCCTATGCACATACACAGAATATGTCATCATTTGTTAAAACGCTTTAAAACAAGTGATGAGCGTGCTGCTATTTTAAAAGAAGCTATTTCATCATCTACCAAAAGTTTATATATTATTATACATGAACTTTCTGAGCAAAATCGCGAACACCAGGAAACAGAAGATACTTATTTACCAGTAGAACATCGTAATCTATCACCTGAAAATTTATTTGAACTAAAAAAATTAGCTATTGAAAAAATTAAAGTGTGGGAAGCATCAGGTCGACTTGCCGAACATCCAAAATTATTTTCTATTCTTCTTGCCTGGCAAAAATGGGGAGATGAATATGAATGCAGGAATTACGTAGAATCTTTAACAAAAACAGACAAAGGCATTATCGCATTTTTATGCTCTGCTTTAGAAACACCTATTCAGCAAACAATAACTTTTTCTCAAAAAGATAGTGACTGGGGAAAATATGTAAGTGCTATTGAAACGCTGATTCCCATTGCTAATCTAAAAAAACATGCAAGAAAACTATTTGAAGATGGTTACTTTGAAAAACTACGTGAACCTGAACAATTAGCATTACTTATTTTCTTGGATCTTACGCACACAGAAACCACTAAGCTTATTCCAAAAACATCAGTTTAGTTAAATGATTATTGACAAATCGATATGAAAGTACCGACATTCACACAATTGCTGTTTTGATATTTAGATGGTTTTGTATTAGCAGTTGCTGTTACATTATATTGAAATAATGTATTTAGATTTGAATTTACAGTAATTGGATTTCCAGAATTATTTTGTGTACCAGCTGGCCCTTGGCTTCCTAAATAATTCGATGTCGAGAAAAGTATTTGTGCAACTAAACCAACATCACCCCTAAAACTCAACGGCACATTATCAATAGGCAATATCACTGAAGAATTGGAGACTGGTAGAACTGTTAAAGTACCACCTATGTAGGTAATATTATAATTATTACCCGCAGTGAGACTACCCAATGAGATTGGATAACTTCCCGGTGTTTGTGCACTTACAGCTGATAATGCTCCATTAATCACATCGTTAATCGATATGCCATCCACCACGCCATTCACTAAGCCCGATTGTGAATATGTAAAGACAGGATTAGATTGACCTGCTGTCTTGCTCGCATTGTTCCCTGTAATCGTTAATTGTGCAGGGGAAATATTCATTGTTGGATTACCTGTAAATGAGGTAGGTGCAAGATAATTTCCCGATCCACTACCACTCAACGCACTGTATGTCACTGAATTAATCGCATAACTACCCACATTTTCTCCCGATACTCGTCCATAACTAGCCAGTGTTGTTGAAACATTATCATTAATTAATGTGTGGACATTGTTCCAATCGATCACTGTAGTGTTTTGCACAACTCCACTTAACACCGCACCAATACTCGATGCTGATGGGTCATTTATTCCATATGTCTTAGAAAGATTGTTAATTGTGCTAGACAATGTCACTGCATCGATTGCTAAACTCGGTGTGCCCGTGAAACCACTTGGGGCAATGTAATTACCCGCAGCACTACCTGCCAGTGCAGTAAACGTATGTCCTGTGATATTATAGGTTCCAATCGTTTCACCCACTGCACGTTGTAATGCTGAAACACCTAACGTAACGTTTCCAGTATCATTCACCACAACATTACCATTCCAGCTTGCCACCGTGCGATTGATGACTCCGCTTAAGGGAACGCTAATACCTGAAATTGTAGGATCGTTTGTTCCGTAGATTTTTGATAAATTCAATGAAGCCGTTAAGTCAGCGGCATTAACAGTCAATGTGGGTGAACCTGTGAGGGTTGCTGCATTATAATTGGTTGAAGGTGCTGTTAACGTACTTCCTGTAACATTATAGATGCCTACATTTTCTCCCGTCGCACGAGTCAATGATGAAATACTTGATGTTAATGCACTGTCATTCACAGCAACATTACCATTCCAAGTACTGACTGTTCTATTGATTAATCCAGACAATGTCACACCAATACCTGATAATGTTGGATCATCTGCACCGTATATTTTACTTTGATCTGCAATACTACCGGTGACGCTTGCTTTGCTAATCGTTAAAGTGGGTGTACCTGTAAGGGTTGCTGCATTATAATTGGTTGAAGGCGCTGTTAACGTACTTCCTGTAACATTATAGATGCCTACATTTTCTCCCGTCGCACGAGTCAATGATGAAATACTTGATGTTAACGCACTGTCATTCACAGCCACATTACCGTTCCAGGTTGTAACTGTTCGATTAATTAAGCCTGATAAGGTCACACCAATGCCTGACAACGTTGGATCATCTGCACCATATATTTTACTTTGATCTGCAATACTGCCGGTGACGCTTGCTTTGCTTATTGTTAAAATTGGCGTACCGGTAAACACTGCTGCATTATAGTTACCGGATGGGGCTGTAAATGTACCCGTGGTGATATTATATGTACCAACGTTTTCGCCAGTAGCACGAGTCAATGCGGATACAGATGATGTTAATGCACTGTCATTCACAGCCACATTACCGTTCCAAGTACTGACTGTTCGATTAATTAATCCAGACAATGTGACACCAATGCCTGATAAGGTTGGATCATCTGCACCGTATATTTTACTTTGATCGGCAATATTGCCTGTCACACTGGCTTTACTAATGGTTAATGTAGGCGTACCTGTAAGCGTTGCTGCATTATAGTTAGTGGAAGGTGCTGTAAATACCGCTGCGGTAATTGATTTAACGCCTACGTTTTCACCGGTTGTTCTAGTTAATGAAGAGACAGATGATGTTAACGCACTGTCATTCACAGCCACATTGCCATTCCATGTTGCAACTGTTCTATTAATTAAGCCTGATAATGTCACACCAATGCCTGACAACGTTGGATCATCTGCACCGTATACTTTACTTTGATCGGCAATGCTGCCTGTTACACTGGCTTTACTAATGGTTAAGATCGGTGAGCCAGTGAGAGTTGTTGCATTATAATTAGTGGAAGGTGCTGTGAGTGTACTTCCTGTAATATTATATGCACCAACATTTTCACCCGTCGCACGA
>Ga0207093_1008_pt2 | contig 60263 bp, 53 predicted proteins | sample Alteio_BWMinHeat_89_FD_153519 | JGI IMG/M metagenome (GOLD analysis project Ga0207093, IMG submission 153519) | Enriched cells from forest soil in Barre Woods Harvard Forest LTER site, Petersham, Massachusetts, United States -... | ecosystem: Environmental > Terrestrial > Soil > Temperate forest >... | reverse complement strand
TATCCAATCTAAGTTTAGCGATTTGCGCAACAACTTGTTGTTGAATATCTTGGTAAACTGGATTGATCGCGATGGATGATCTATTGACTGCCGCTATCCAATCACAAACCTCACTAGCCACTTCAATAAGCTTGCTTGCTGTAGGCCGTGATGACTGATTTGTAGTAAACTGCGAATAAGCTCTAGTAAAATCATTTCTAGATAGATAAATCATCATGGCATTTTCTATGCCTTTATATTTAAGTGGCGTACCGCTATATCCAGGTATTGACGCACATAAAGCTTTCAATTCATAAACAAGGCTTAATTGATAACAATCATCTTTGTAGAGTTGTTTTTCTAACGCATTGATAAACTGATTTAATCTTTGTAGTGCAGCTTCATAGTTTTTTTGTTCGTCAAGCAAATACTCACCACTTAACATGGTGCAAAAATGTGCGCGCAATAAGAAATATCGCGGATCTTTGCTTATTAATATACATAAGTTGCCGTTTGCATTAAATAATCCATTATGCTTTAGATATATATTTAACGCAGCACTTAGATCTATAAAATCATCTCTCCCTATTCTGTCAGCACGCCTTGCATAATTATTCGCTATTCTTGGATTAAACATCATGGTTTCTTCTATGCCATACAAGTGGTTCAACACAGAATAAATTGTACTTGTTACAACGGAACCTAATTCTAGTTCTAGTCTATCTGTAGAAGAAATAGTATTTGGATCTGCAGAATATGTATATGCAACAATATATTGGAGCGCAGCAACCGCAGCGGCTGCGATAACTTGACCCGAAACACTCACTTCTTTTACCTGAGATGGTGTTGATTTCACATCTTTGGAATCTACACTTGTTGCCGTAGTAACTGTAGCAGCTACTAATGGCTGATTTCTTTTAAGAACCTTCAACACTAATGCATGTAAATCAAAAATGATTTTGAAAATATTTTCTTTAGGATAGAAATAGCGTTTGCCATTATATTCAAAAGTAGAAAATTGTTTTAATATTCTATGAAACTCGTTTACAGAGGAATGACTCACAGGATGACTTGTCATAGCTGACTCAAACTCACTGACAACATCGGTTTTGTTATCTTTGAAAGCTTTCTGTATTGCGTGCAAAAGCTTAGCACGATATCTCACATCATTTCCCAATTTCACATCTTTAGCTATTCCTCCTGAAAGCCAATATTCTAATCGATTATCCAGAGAACTTTGATTATCTGCTTTTAAAATAATGCCTTTTGTTAGCCATTGTAGTGCTACTTCAGGATCTTGCTTTGTGCCTATGCCTTTGTAATAACATTCAGCGAGTAACACACATGCGGGCTTGAAAGAATACGTTGTTGCAACATGTGTCAATGCTTTAAAAATTGCTTTCGCAGAATCTGCGTCAATGACTACAAAATTAGGACGTTTAGTTTTATCTGCTCTATTCAATATTTCTTCTGCGATTTTAACAACAATGCCGGGTGCTGAATGCAATTCTGAAAATGATTCGCATAGTATTGTTAATTTATCTGGTTTCTCATCCAGCTGAAAAGCGATTAACTTTGATTGCGCATCTTTTGCCGTCCTTAATAATAAAGTGATGGCACCAGAATGAGAGTTACTCAACTTTTCACAAGCTTCATCTACATTGGCAACACCCGCTTCAAGTAATACTTGCACAACTTTTTCATGACCACATGCTGTGGCAACACCTACTGCTGATATGCAATTTTCTGCCGCATTTTTTGTAAAATCAATGTCCGCATAAGCTAGCAATTGTCTTACTCTCACATCATTTCCATGTTGCGCTGCAGCAAAAAATGCAGTTCCTTTTGCAACAATTTTTTTATCTTTCATCACAACACAAACTTGATCTATCTGTGTTTGTGGGTGAATTAATAATTGGTGTGTGATCTGGTGCAAGTAGGCTTCTATCTCTGCATCTTGTTTTAGCGTAGATAATAAATATAATGCGGTGCGTCCGGAAGTATCAACTTTGTTGGGATTAAAACCATTGTTATTGATCAACGCAATCGCTTCATCTACGACTTTTTTACGGTCTGCTGGGGTTTTAAACGGTCCAGTGATTTTTAGAATGAGATCATTTAGTTGGGCCATGAGTTACTCCGGATGCAGCGGTAGATGTAGTAGTTGCAGTAACAGATGCAGAACTTGTGGTTGCAGATGAATTAGTAAGAAATCCATTTGTACTTGCTTTTGCAGTAGAAGCTGCTGCAGCATTGGCAGCCGCCGCCAGTGCCCACGTTGATTCTTTGACTCTGGCAGTTTCAAAATTTTTAATCATTTCTTCTATAATATTTTGTGTTTTCAGAAAATCTAGTTCTGGTCTTTTGTCATCTGTTACTGTGTGGTCACAATGAGAAGATTTCAATGAAGCTGAAATAGCTGCGTGCGTATCTTCTAATTCTTTGAAACCTTTGTTTGTACTGCGTAGACGAGAAACAAATTGATCTATAGAAAATACAATTAACCAAGTGGGATCAAGCTTTTTAACATCTGTATTTTGCTGCTTTGTTAGTGCTATAGCTATTTCTGTGGTCAAATGACAATAAAAATCTGAAGTTAAATGCACCTTACTTCTTCCCTCTGCGGTGAACGAATAAGGGGCGGTTATACGTTTAGCATTAAGATATTTTATTGCTGCTCTTGCTGCTTCTTCCGATTTTTGATCTTCAAAATTTAAGTCAATGTGCAATAAAACTCTAGCGTGATTCAGTGCGATTTTGCCTGTTGCATTTTCTAATGTATAGCTAGAATAGCCTTTTATGAGTTTCAACATGGCTTCTTTGTCATTTTCTAAAGCCAGTTGATTTAGTTTTTTTACTTCATCGTCAAAAAAACCTTTCAGTGCTTTTTGTCTTTCTACATAGCGAATGGCATCTTTGCACTGCTTTGTCATTTCTGAATCATTATTTTTTGGAAGTGGAAAGAGTAAATCATTTAATTGTGCAAGACAAATTATGGTAATAGCAACATACTCTGATTGCACCATGTTAACGGGTAATTTGCTAACATAGCTACTGTATTTCTGAATATGCGCGATAATGAATGCTACATCCAACGGATTACCGCCAAAATCGGGTTTATTTTGCTCTTCTTTTAATCCTTCAAAATATTTTTTGGCGTCCTCGAAAGTATTTTGACTTTGACTCATATAAATAACCTATCTATTAATCCTGCTTGGAGAAGTTGATTGCGAAGAAGGATTTGTCATGGAAGCAGGGATTGCAGCAACTCCTGCATGATTAAGCGCAGCTAAACCATTGCTTGAGCTAACAGCAGTGCTAGTTGTTGCTGTTGCGGCAGCAGTATTAGACAGTATTGTCACGTTAACTGGGGTTTTACTATCTGCGACAGTTGATTTGTCTTCAGGGCCTTCGCCTTTTTGGGCTTCGCGTAGAGGAAAAAATCTGTATTGGTTTGCTGTTCTTAGTCCATCAAGTAATCTTTGCCCCTCTGTTATTGCGGGAATATAAATTTCTTCTACCGGTTTCAACTCAACAGCATAGCCACGTAATGCTGTTAACTCTGCCATCGATTTTTCAATTAATGACGCTTCTTCATATATACCTGCACTAAAAATAATTCGTTTATGTGCGGCCATACAAGCTACAGCGTCTTCAGGCGAAACAATATCACTTTGTTTTGCGATTATTTCTCTTTGCTCTGCAGTAAACTTGTTAATCGCTTCTATGTTCAATAGTCGGCGTTCGGTTTTTGTAAGCCATTTAAGCGCCTGATTTTCTAATATGTTTAACTTATATTTACAACTATAATCTATGTTTTTAATGAGTTGAAAATTTTGTAATGCGGTATGATGTGACGCATTGTTGAAAGCTTCTATGCTACTTTTAATTTGCTCAGCTTGCTTAATAAGGCCTTGAATTTCGGCAAGCCCTGGATTTTTATCAATACCCTCTCTATTATACCCTTCGGCAAATTTAGTCATTGCTTGTTGAATACCATCGAATTCTGCTTGGGTTTGAAGCCACTGATTGGCGGATATTTCTATTCTTTTTACTGCACTAGTTTCAGTGTCATCTTTGTCTTCCTTGCCGTCATTGCGATAATATGCTTTGTTGAGTTCACAAATTGTGTGATAATTCGTGCATTCAGATAGAATGTTATTTAATAAATTTTTATCTGTCCGACTAAGACTATACGTATAGGAAGATGCTAATTCACCCTGCTCATTTTTAAATATTTGATAATACAATGTCAAAGCTTCGGCATAGTGTTCTTTAGCTTTCTTTTTGATGTCCGCTTGATGCTTAGGGTCTTTTTCTTCTATCTTGTTACCTAAATAAGCGCGCAATAAAGTTAAATCGGCTTTGAGCATGAGATAGAGCACAGGATAATTAAATGCAACATCTTTTTTGAGAAGTGCTGCTACCTCACCTCGGGCTTGATATACATTGGCATTATTAGATGTAAAATATTTCTTAAGCTCTGTGGTTTCTGTAGCAGGCACAGAAGCTTGGGTCAGCGCTAATTGCACATTATCATATATGCTTTTGTAAGTAGGTTTACTTGCTGATTTCATATGTGTTCTCCGAGTTTAATATCTTTATCTCATTAACCATTCAATTATTAAAGTCCATGTGTGGCTGTAGCGTCATCGATCACGCCTTCTTCACGGCCTGCCCCATCATTTTTAGAATGTTCTTTAGTTTTCTGACGACCACTTTCATTTAAAACAGAATACGTGGCAGCGGATCTTTTATTTGGCGCGTTCCATCTTGCCAGTCTCTCTGCTTCAGCGTTCTCTTTATCTCTCTTCTCTTTATCAACTTTTTCTTTTGCAGCAACTGCATCGGCTTTTGCTTTTTCTTCTGCTGCACGTTTTGCTTGCTCTGCTGATTCGGCATCTGTTTTTCGTTTACGTTCTCGCTCAACTTGCTCATTTGCCTCGCGTTTTTTTTGCTCTTCTGCTTGTTTTCGTAAACGTTCATTTTCTGCGGCTTTTGCATCGACTGCGGCTTTTACTTCGGCTTGCGCGCTAGCATAAGCTGAGCCTAATGCGTTTTTCGCATCTGCTTTTATATTGTTTTGCATTGCTGGTAACACATGTTTGCTAAAATAACCGGCGGTTAATAATGGTACTATTTGTGGATTTGTTCTCATCCCTGCCGATGTAAAGCTAGCGCGTATAGGCGTTTCGAAAGAACTGATACATGTCTTACTTAATCCTAATTGCTTAGCATTCAATAAAGCAGCGAAAATAAGATGCGTTGGGTTAATCGCAGATTTCACTGTAGCATCCGCAGTCGCAGCGTTAAAAGCGCGATATAAGTGATAATAAAAATCGGCAACTGGGTTTTGATTTCTTGTTTCATCTAAATGTCTTTTCGCAGAATCAAACTCGTTTTGTTGCTCTAATCCGCCTTTTTCGTCTCTCTTCAACTCTTTATTATCTTTTTGTTGCAATTTCATTTCTATGAGCGCAAGTCGTGCTTCGTTGAGCAATAAACGATTGCGAGGTTTTTGAATGCGTTTATTCGCAACTTGATCACGATAGATACGAGTTAAGCCTAAAATCGCTTCTGCATCACCTTTTTCAGCAAGCGGATTTAGTTTTGTTTCTGCATCTTTGTCATAAAGCGCTGCGTATTTCTTCGCTGTTGCAATAGTTTCATCCAATAATATTCTATTGGGCGAAGCTTTTTTATTTACATCCTCAGGGTTCTCAGGAATGACATTGTCCCAGAATGCTAACTGGGTCAGTGATTTTTCAATCAAGTTGAGATCACTTGGATTACCTAATGCGTGCGCTTCTTTAACTATTTCTGCATATTCTTTTAGAACTCCCGCGTAACGGATCGGGTTTTGTATGCGTTGTTGTGTAAAGAAATTCTCTTGATAGCGTTGCTCTAATAGCAGAATTTTTTCGCGACGATCGTAATAAATCGCTAATCGACTAAAATCACGATTTAGATTAGTTACTTTTGCGATGATTTCTTCATAATCCGCCTTCTCTTGTAAATTATTTATATCAGACTGTATTGCCCCACATACAGTCATTTGTATCTTTATATTATTAATCTTTTCTTTAAAACTAACATTTTGTTGAGCACAAATATTACTATACGCCAGAGAAGCAGTGTCCACAAGAGCCATAATACTTCGATAGCGCTCGATTTCAACAATGCGATTTTCTGCTGTGCCCCATAATTCTTCGAAGTCTTTTTCTGGTTTTATATCAGGAACATAAGAATAATGATTACCGAAATTAACTAAACGACAAGCTAAATTATATTCGTTATTTGAATAACGAAAAGTCTCATCGTTGTTTTTCAATTGATACCATAACATATTCATCGCTTTTTCATATGCTTTAACTGCGCTGTCTTTCAAACAGCTGACTAGCTTATCTTCTGTCGGTATTAGTGCCGACAATGTTTTATCATCTTTTGTACTCACGGTAGCGGGTTTAGTGAGAGCTCGTGATCTTGCAACCAAATAACTTTGGTAGTCCAAATGGGATTGTAATAACCATAATTCAATTTGATTATCCTGTGACTCTGCGTTGAAAGGTAACAATGCAGCTCGGGCTTGATAGGGATTGTTTTTAACAAATAATTTTTCGAGAGCAATAGCTAGCGGTGCGTTGACACCATGGTTTTTGGCCATTCGGCGGTAAGCATCTGCTTTTCGTAAGCTACGTAAAGGTGATGTGGTTCTCTTGAAGACATCAGCAATCGCTGCGTGTAATACTGCTCGTTCAACATTGGACAGTTGTTGTGGGCCGTTGGCTAATAATATTAATGTAGCCAAGGCTGTGTCAGCTGCGACATGGTCTTGTGTTGCCGTGCTAGTGATTGACCTTGAAGTAAAATATGTTTTTGCATCAGTGCTTACACTGATTTTGATGGTAGGACTTTCTGGCAGTAAAACTGCTAATCGATGTAATTGTTGAATGACTGCAAAAACATTGCCTTTCACATATTTTAATGATTGGTCAACAACTGTGTTTGTATTTGCTACTAAAGATTTGCTGTCTATACTAGTGTTTCTTGATGTATCCGTAAATTTAGCTAAAACTTCGTAAACACTTTCAAGATCTTGATATTGATCTCGTAAAGGAGTGAGATAAAGTCTATTGATTTCTGCAAGAATAGCATTGTAATCACCCTCGCCCGTCACCGCTTGCAATACTGCTAAGGTTAATTTCTGCAGAGGAGTTGGAGATGTAGCCTTCGAAAAAGGTGATTGCAATTGTGATCTTATGAGCGATAAGTCAACTTTTTGATCTCCCGCGTGGGCGGCAAGATAGTGTCGTTTAACATGACGATAACCTGTTTGCATGTCGCTATTAATAGTACCATAGGCTTTATGGAATCTGTCGGTATCGTAGTCTTCATGTTGCCTAAGGAGTTGTTGAAGAGTCGGTTGGTAGTCCATGTCACGAAGACCGAATGATCTACCACTACTATCCATTATTACCGTTAAATTTATTTTGTGATGGTTGATCAATTTCTCGATAATAGCAAACATGGCTGCTGTTGCGTGGCCATCTTGCGACGATGAATTTGTTGGAAGATACATACTTGCAAGCAAAATAGGATAGTATTTTAACTCGCTTGTTTTTTCATTGATAGAACTGGGTTGATTAACTACCATTGTACCGGACTCATCAGCTTCGATTAAAGCAATCGCTTTATCTCTGGCTTCATCAACTATTGCTTTATCGAGTTGATTATTAACGTGGCCATCAGCATCGGCTAATTTTGCGATAGTAAGAAGTAATGGATTATGGCTGGTGCTCATGCTGGGCCTCCGTTATGGTTAAGCGTGTTGTCAGTTGAATCTAATGGTTGAATACTTGTGCTGGTCATAGCAGTTGCTGCTGTCGTCGTTGAACCTGAAGTCAGAACAAAACTAACAGCGCTACCTACTCCTGTACTTGCAAGAAGCATAGGCATAGGTACGGCTCCTGTCAGAGAGATATTATGCTGTTTGCTATTAGTATTTGTCACTGTGGTTGTTGCAGTAGTTGTAGGGGATGATATTGTTATTGTTGCGTCTAAAGAAGCTACTAGGGGAGATTTAAATATTTGGTTCATATCACCTCTGAGTGGATCTTTGTTTAGTTTTGATAATACTGCAGAAGTACTCGTAGTAGGTACACTCGATATAGTCGATGTTGCAGCCATTACGTTTGAATCCACAGGAGGTGTACCTGATACAGTGACACTCATGAGTTCTTCATGACTTAATAGAGGTGATGATGGCGCATCATCTTCATTTGGCGTAGTCGATGTTTTTGACAGTGCCGCGTCATTCGAATTTTTTAAGATGCTTTTTTGTGACTTATTTGGAGTAGCACCATTGTTTATACTTGCATTGTTGCTCGCTCCAGCACCTTCCGCTGAAAATGACACTGCTTTAATTGGTGTACTTGTTAATGCGCTTGTTGTATTACCGCTTACAGTTACACTTGTACTCGCAGTCGTTGACGTTGTCGCTGTTGCAACGGTTGTTGTACTGCTTGCAACTACTGGTGAAGGTGTTCCATTGCCATTAGGTGCTGATGTTTTAGTATTATGATTGGTGGACTGTGAAGGATTCATTTTTTGTTTTAAAGTGGGCATGATGCTGTCATCAAACAATTTAAGATCAGCCTCTTTAAATCTCGTATATCTAGTACCATTAGCTTCAATTTTATAATAGGACAAATTTGTAAGGATATCTTTCGTTAAACCAGCTTTCTCAAAAGTTCGGTCGCTTCCATCCATATCAGACACGACATCGTTAGGTAAACTAACGGCTTTATATGTACTCATGATAAGCATGGTCGGGTTACACGCAATTGGACACTGCTCGACTGTCTCAATCAGGCTTAAATAATATTTAGCAACCTTGGCTTTTACATCATTATTCTTTGATAGCTTTGAAATATAATCACGTGCTATTGTTCTACGCTCAAATTCATCGGGCATACCTCTTGATACTAATGCAAAGCGAGCATAGTGCAATAAAGCACGGCCGTAGTATGGTGAAGTTCCCGAAGCACAGTATTGTGCAAGTGCAAATAATGCATCAGGGTCTCCTTGGTTCGCGTAATAAAATAATGTTTTTTCACTATCACCAGAAAACCAATTTCCTAATTTGAAAATAGCTTGTTGTTTTTGCGCAAGCGCTAGTGTTTCTATTCTTTGATTAACGATAGACTCTTCGTCACCTAAGTTTGCAATTTTACCGTCATTGGATAATTCTGTTATCACTCTCTCTACGTGTTTTAAACAATCCTTACCTAATATCACGGATGATGTGATGATGTTTGCATAAGCTTGCATGATTCCTGTAGTTTCACTATGCGATGTAGATTTAGCTACATTCTTGCTAATCATGTCTAAACCGCTGTCGAGTTCTGCTTTTGCTTTTTCCTTTCTAAGCTCAGCCAACTTATCGCGATACTGTTTGCGTATAGGTTCTATAAATTCTGTCTTTTCACCCGAAATATTTAATGGATTATTATCTAATGCTTTATCGTTGAGAATTTTTAAGATTTCGTCGCATTGTCCAATAAGCGTAGTGGTGGTTAAGATGATAGCTGCATGAGTTTGTTTGTTTCGGCTGCGAAAACCATCATCGTCATTATCGAAAGTCGCTTTTTTTGCAAGAAACGAAGTATATAGAGCAGAGCGACGTAGTAATTTTTCAGCAGGTGTTTTTAGTGAATATTCGACATTAAATGTCAACTGAGCATAGACATTCTGATAAGCATATGTGTTCTTACTGTCTTTGTTATCATTAGGGTTAACAATAGCTTGATAGTGGGTTGACATACCGACTACACGTTCCAACATTTTTTGTTGGTTATCTGGTAATTGTGGACGATCTGTTTTTATGTGTTTTGTCACAATATCTAAACAATGTTTGATGACTTTATGATAGAGATCTGGATTTTCATATGCCAAACAGTTTTCATCTTGCGGATCGAAATCAGCTAATGCACGATCGGTGTGGAACAATAAAAGTTCTGTTGCAACCGCAATTCCTTTATCATCTTTTGCTTCACGTAATACTTGTTTGAACGTTACACGTGCTTCTTTAGGACAGCTAGATAATGCAAGGTCGGGATTGCCTGCAACCATGTATTTAATACCGGCGTGCACTTTGGCAGGTAATTCTAATTTTTCCGCTTCTCTTTGCATACGATCGGCAGCTTTGGGATCGGCTAAGGGACTGTTGGCATTTGCATAAAGATGCGCTAATGCGCCGTGAATGACTGCTTTTTCTACTTGTATCATACCAGGAAATTTATTCAATAATTCTAAGAGGACGATAACTGCATCGGGGATGTAAATATCATTGCGCTTTGTAACAGCAATTTCATGCAAACCATAAATAATATGGATAATATCACCTAGGATTGGCTGGGAGTTTGTCATGGGAAGTTGTTTCAATATACTAGAAAATTGCGGAAATATTGAATCACGAACCATCCATGCATGCTTAATAAAAGTAATGGCTTTGTCATAATTACCTGCCACTCCATAAATAATACCTAGACAAGCATCTCGTTGGTAATCACCTGTACTTGGCATTGAGGTGACCGTGTTTGGTACCGCTGTAGTTGTGGCTGCTGTTGTGACTGTGGATGCGATCGAGTGTTTTGAATCCATTGTTTTGGAATAATAATTTGTCGGTAGAAGCTTGGTTTCTGTGGATTCTAAAGTAATTTCATTTCTTTTACTTTTATATAACCATTTATAACGATTTGCGTATATAAACTGGTTTTTGACGAGGATGGGATTAGTCTTTTGCTCAGTATTATTCCAAGCATTTTGTATGCTATTAGCTCTGTCACGAACTGACATATTTAATAAAGCATTATCCATATCGCTCGCATTTAAAACAGTGTGAGCAGCAGTACGTCCGTATTCAAGGAATATATTTAAATCGTTATGTTTTAGTAGTAACTCGACTAAAAATCCATTGCCAGGATTTTTTACAGCGTAGAATAATGCAAATTCTCCCTTATACTCTTTCTCTTCTATGACAGCATTGCCATAATTATCTTCTAGATAATTTTTTCGCCTAGCGTTCACATCAATCAAATAATGCTTAGTCAATGCTTCAGCGATTTTATTTAATGCCTCTTTGTTGTTTTCTCCCTGTTTTGTTTCATTCACGTATTTAGCTGCTTGCACTAAGGGAGGCGCTCTAAAATCTTTAGGTGCATCCAGGTCTGGGTCATTAATTTCTTTACCTGCTTTGGTAATAATTATTTTTGCTTCATCAACCAATTTAGCTAGCGCTTCTTTTTCAAGGTAATCTTGACCTATGCTGTGAATGATGTCTGATAATCTGGACATGATTTGCTCCGCTTTAATTAAATTTTGTCTATTTTATGCTACGTAAGCTTAAGGGATGATTAAGAGATAAAAATATTTTTTTATCTCTCATTGACCTACGCTATTTAATTAGGTATATTTTTGACCATATCCATCTATTAAGGCAAAAAACTATGAAAAAACATATTGTTAGCTTAGGTTTGGCCATTTTTTTATCACAATCTGTGTTTGCAGACGATGCTATTCGTGGAGCAGAAGTACCGTTATCACCTGATCTTAAATTAATTCCAATAGTACAAAAAGAAGACAATCAATCACTGCAATACTCTGTGACTGCGAATTATCCACAAATTGTGGGCACGCACCTCTCTCCTGCGGCTACGCAATTTAATCAATTGGCAAGTGCGATGGCTAAACAAAAAATTCAAGCGTTTATTGCGGATGTTAAGCAGAACCAATCTTATGTACAGCACTTGCCGGAAGCCGTGCGTCATAATAATTTGAAAATTGATTATGATTTGGATGTGTTGAAACCGCAAAATTCTATTTTATTAAGTATTCGTATGCGTTACGACACGATGTTAGCGGGACAAGCACACCCTACGCATGTGCATCAAGTGTTGAATTATGATTTGACGCAAGCGAAAACATTAGCTTTAGCAGATTTATTTAAACCTAAAGCTAATTATTTGAAAATACTTTCGGATTATTGTGCGCAATCTTTAAATGCGAAATTTAAAAAAGATAATATGTTCATCGCAACAGGCACTGCACCGCAGGCGAAAAATTTCTCTGTGTGGAATTTGCAAGCAGATGGATTGTTAATTACCTTTGATGCGGATACAGTTGCGCCGTATGTGTATGGCAAGCAGGAAATTAACGTGCCTTATACTATGCTGAAAAATTTATTGGCATCGAATGCGGTGGTGTTGCCTTGTGTGAGTAGTGCGAAAAATTGTGAAGTGGAGTAATAAAATCCCCCTTTGATCCCTCTTTTTCAAAGGGGAAAAGTTCTGCGTCATCCCGAGCATAGCGAGGGATCTCCCTGTAAGTAGGAGATCCCCACTAAAAACATGCAGGGATGACACACGCTTTCGTAACATTGTTCAACAATCAGGTTAAGAAAGAATGCTTAGCAATTGCGCTAAGCCTTTGACAAAAGGCAGCACTTGAATATGATCATGATATTCTTCATGCTCTCCGCCATAAAGTAAATAACATCTAGCAATCGGATAATCTTGTAAAAATGCTCTTAACCCCGTGAAATCAGCTTTGTGAAGTGTGCGTTTTCGCTTAATTTCAAACGCAAATAATCCTTTTTCACCGTAAACAATAAAATCAACTTCTGCCCCATTACTTGTACGCCAATAATACAAATGATAGCCAAGTCGACAATAGTCATTTAGCGCGCGCAAATGCACTAAAAATACTGTTTCCAACACGGCGCCATCAATTTCCTCCGTGAGATCCAGAGGACCACGTGGTCGAATCACGCGATAAACGCCCGGATCAAAAAAATAAAATTTAGGATGCGCTACTAACCTGCGTTTGGCACGTTTAGAAAATACAGGCAACCGATAGCTAATTAATAAATCTTCTAGAATATCAAAATAACTTGCTACTAATTTTCTATCTATTCCCAATTCACGCGAGATTTCTGACATATTTACAACATTACCTTGTGAAAAACTCGCCGTTTCTAGAAACCGTGCAAATTCACTTAAATTTCGTGTTAATCCTTCTTGTAAAACTTCTTCACGTAAATAATTTGTTACATAAGTTTCCAAATAATGTTTTGGATCCGTAATATGATAGACAGAAGGAAGCAATCCAAAAGTCAATGCTGTTTCAAGAGAAAAATCTGCTTCAAGTTCATTATAAATTAAAGGATGCATTGTATAATTAAGCGCTCGCCCCCCTAATAAATTCACTCCTTTTCTTCTCAAACTCCTCGCGCTGGAACCTGTTAAAATAAAACGATATCCATAAGATTCAATTAATCTATGTACCTCGTTTAACAACGCCGGTATCTTCTGCACTTCATCAATTACAATAAAATGTTTAAATTTTTTAGGGATACGTTTTTCTAAACGTGATGGATTTGCAATAAAATCATTATAGATTTCTGTATTGAGCAAATCGAAATAAAGCGTCTCTTCTAAATGCGTTTTGATCCATAATGTTTTACCAGTGCCTCGAGGACCAAATAAAAAAATACTGTGGCGACCATCGGTATTGATTTGAATAAGTCGTTTGTATAATTTCATAAGCATCCGTAAATTAGGGAAAATTTTATGCAATTTCCTGTTTATGATAACCTATATTATGTAATTTGGCAATAATTATCCCAAATTTCCATGTAATTCGGGATAATTATTGCCAAATTACATGGAGATTTTTAACATTTCAGCCTCTATCCATTGTTTAGCATCTGCTAAAATATCTTTGGCAGTACGGCCGCGAGTTTGGATCCAGGGGCCGATAATGACTTGTATGGTGCCAGGGCGTTTGATGAAAGTGTTGCGTGGCCAATAGCGGCCCGCGTTATGCGCAATAGGTAAAACAGGATAACCTGTTTCAGCAGCTAAATGCGCACCACTCATGTGATATTTGCCAACATGGCCAGGCGCAACACGCGTGCCCTCAGGGAATACTAATACCCAACGACCTTTGGTTAAATTTTCTTTTCCCTGTTCTAAGATTTGTGTCAAAGCGGATAATTTATTTTTTCTGTCAATCGCAATCACCCCCATCGTATTCAACGCCCAACCAAAAAAAGGAATAGGCAATAATTCTTTTTTTAAAATAATTGCCACTGAATAAAATAACGGCGGCACAAAAAAAGTTTCCCATGTTGATTGATGTTTACAAAAAATAATGCCATTGGGATATTTCGCCAGATTACTCAATCCTTTTACATGATAACGCATTCCACATATATATTTTAAAGCTTGAATGACTGCACGCATCCAAGTAATGCCTAATAAATAAGACCAACGTCTAGGCAATCTGAATAAACGCGTCAAAGGCATCACTGAACCAAAGAGAAGAGTGATGATAAAAAAATAAATAAAAAATACCAAGGTACGAAATAAAGCAATCATTCCACTTTTTCCTGTAACAAAGCAATGTCCGCTACTTGTAAAAACATATCGCGTAATTCTTTTAATAATAATAAACGATTTTCACGCTGCGCTTTATCGTCTACCATCACCATGACTTGATCAAAAAAATCGTCTACCGGTTTGCGTAAATGCGCAAGCTTCATCAAAATATCGGTATAACGTGCTTCGCTAGATAATTTAGCAATATGTGACTGCTGCTCTGATAATTGTTTAGAAAGTTGTTGTTCTGCTTTTGATGCAAATAAGGATTCATCAATTTTCTTTGCGGAAATGGCTGTGTCATATTTGCTTAAAATATTGCTTACGCGTTTGTTGGCAATGCTTAATGATTCCGCATCGGGTAATTTTTTGAAAGCATTCACGGCTTGCACACGGTGATGAAAATCATAGGGTTTAGTAATATGCAAAGCGGTTACTGCGAAAATGACATCAGCAGACACACCTTGTTCTGCGTACCAAGGTTTTAAACGATCTAATACGAAGGTTAGAGCTTGAGCTGCGGCTTGTTTGTTTTCTAACTCTCTGGATCCCGCGGACAAGCCGCGGGACGACGTCCTATTCGCAAGTAAATCATGGGACAACGAGACGGAAAATTGTTGGAATGAGAAATCAAATAATTCTTGTAAATCTAAATTCCATTTTTTTTCGATTAAAATGCGTAATATGCCAAGTGCTGCACGACGCAAACCTAAAGGATCTTTGTCACCGGTTGGCGCTTGGTTAATCGCAAACATGCTTATGAGAGTATCCACACGATCTGCTAAAGCGAGCATGATACCTAAACTGGTTTCAGGTAAAATATCACCCGAAAATCGTGGTAAATAATGTTCGCGTATTGCTTTAGCAATATCTTTGTGCTCGCCATCGTGCAAAGCATAATAATACCCCATGACACCTTGCAATTCAGGAAATTCACCAACCATATGGGTAGTCAAATCGGTTTTGCATAATAATGCTGCGCGCATTGCATCGGTTGCATTCACATGCATTTTTTCTGCAATAAATTGGGTGATGGCTGCGATACGTTCTGTTTTGTCGAACAACGTGCCTAATTTGGCTTGAAAAACAATATGCTTCAAAAGATCAACACGGCTTGCCAAAGTTTGTTTTTTATCTTGTTCAAAAAAGAATGCTGCATCAGATAACCGCGCGCGTAAAACTCTTTCATTTCCTGCGATCACATGGTTTATGTCATGACTTTCTATATTGCTGATGGTAACAAAATGCGGCAGTAACTGACCCGTATGATCGACAATAGGAAAATAACGTTGATGATCTTGCATGGCAGAAACCAAAGCTTCTTGTGGCACCGATAAAAAATTTTTTTCAAAATTACCGAAGACAGCAACCGGCCATTCAACTAATCCTGTCACTTCATCTAATAAACTCTCTTCCATGATTGCGTGAGCTTTATCGCCGAAATGATTTTTAATTAAATTTTCGATTTCGCGTTTGATAATATTTCTGCGCTCTACGAAATCGGCGACAACAAATCCTTTGGTTTTTAATTCTTTTGCATAACATGAAGCATCTGCAAAACTTATTTTTTTCTGACAATGGAAACGGTGACCGGAAGTAGCACGACCTGTACGCACACCTAAAATTTCTGCATCAATAATATTTTTACCATAAAGTAAAACAATACTCTGCACGGGTCGCACGAATTCTTGTGTTCCACTACCCCAACGCATGCGTTTAGGAATAGGCAATGCTGCTAATGCTTGTTCAATAATTGCAGGTAATAATTCTGTAACTTTTTTTCCTGCTTGCTTTTGTTGATAACCTACCCACGCACCTTGTGCATTTTTAAGAGTGAGTAGCGCCGATACTTCAACACCGCAGGAACGTGCAAAACCAAGACACGCGGGTGTCGGTTTGCCAGCAGCATCAAATGCGGCTTCCAATGCAGGGCCTTTGCGTTCTACCACTGAATCTTTTTGTTGTTCTGTTAACTCTTTTATTAATACTGCTAATCGACGTGGTGTTGCAAATAACTGTGCCTCAGCAAATGGCAATTCTGCTTTGATTAAACGTTGTTTTATTTCTTGTAAAAAAGCAGCACTTAAATTTTTTAATGATTTTGGCGGTAATTCTGCGGTTTGAATTTCAACGAGAAGAGATTGCATGGTTTTTTTCCTGTAACAGTGGAAAGCCTAATGCTTCGCGCGCTTTAAAATAAGTTTCGGCAACGGCTTTAGCAAGACGGCGAATTTTTAAAATATATTGCTGACGCTCTGTCACTGAAATCGCGCGCCGTGCATCTAACAAATTAAACACATGAGAAGCTTTCATCACCATCTCATACGCAGGCAATGGTAATCCCAATTCGATAAAACGCAAGCTCTCTTGTTCATAATGATGAAATTGCTTAAACAATAAATCGATGTCTGCTAATTCAAAATTATATTTTGACATTTCTACTTCATTTTGATGAAACACATCCCCATAGGTAACAATATTGTTAGCTGTTTTGGTCCACACTAATTCGAAAATATTATCGATCCCTTGTAAAGGCATAGCCAATCGTTCTAAACCATAAGTAATTTCACCCATCACCGGTTTGCATTCCAAACCACCGACTTGCTGAAAATAAGTAAACTGTGTGATCTCCATACCATTTAACCACACTTCCCAACCAAGTCCCCATGCGCCTAAGGTAGGCGCTTCCCAATTATCTTCGACAAAACGAATATCATCGACTAAAGGATCGATACCTAATGCACGCAACGAATCTAAATATAATTCCTGAATATTATCGGGAGAAGGTTTTAACACCACTTGAAATTGGTAATAATGTTGCACGCGATTTGGATTTTCACCGTAACGGCCATCCGTTGGTCGCCGACTGGGTTGCACATAAGCTGCACGCCAAGGCTCAGGACCAATGGCTCGTAAAAAAGTTGCGGGATGAAAAGTACCCGCACCCACTTCTATATCTAACGGTTGCACAATGACACAACCTTGTTCTGCCCAAAAATTTTGTAGCAGTGCAATCATGCCTTGTAATGTTTTTGCGTCGTTTTTCATAAGTAATGTTCATTTGCCAAAGAGCGGTAGTATAGCAACAGATTGGCTAACATGAAAATTTAAGATAACATCGCGGCCATGATGTTATCAAATAATTTGTCTTTGGTAATACACGTCGTTCCGCGGCTTGTCCGCGGAATCCAGTGTCATCCCGAGGTGTGTTTTTCACACCGAGGGATCTCCTGCTTAAATAGGAGATCCCTCGCTACGCTCGGGATGACACGAGTACGCACTGGATCCCGCGGACAAGCCGCGGGACGACGATTTATTCAACAAAGCGACTATTCCTGACAGAGGTTTGTATGCAAAACCCATTATTGACCCAAGATATTCTGCCGGCATTCAGCAGTATTTTGCCAGAACATATTGAGCCTGCTCTAAAAAAAATCATTCATGAAAATCGTGAACAAATATTAGCGATATTATCGCAACAAGATTTCACTTGGGATAATTTAATGCAACCACTGGAAGATATGAATGACCGCTTATCTAAAGTTTGGTCACCTGTTGCGCATTTACATGCAGTCATGCAAAGTGAAGCCCTGCGAGAAGTGTATGGTATCTGTCAGATCATACTTACGGAATATCATACTGAACTCATGCAAAACGAAAAACTGTTTCAAGCAATTCAATCAATTGCTAATAGTAATACATTTCAACAATTACCTGCTCCTCAACGTAAAGTCATTGAAAATGAATTACGTGATTTCAAACTTGCTGGCGTGCATTTGCCGCCTGCGGATAAAGTCCGATTCGCAGATATGCAAAAACAATTAAATCAATTGATGACACAATTTTCAGATAATGTCTTAGATGCAACGCAAGGATGGTTTTTACATATTACTGATGCAGATGCATTATTTGGTTTACCGGAACAAACTATTAAAATTGCTCAGCAAAATGCGCGTGATCGTAATAAAACAGGTTGGGTTTTTACGCTGGATTATCCTTGTTATTCTAGTGTCATGAAATATTTAGTCAGCAGAGAATTACGTTGGCTAATGTATGAAGCCTATGTCACGCGTGCTTCCGATCAAGGTCCTGAAGCAGGACATTGGGACAATACCATGATCATGGAAAATATTTTACAAATTCGCCACGCAATGGCTGAGTTATTAGGTTTTAAAAATTTTGCTGAATATTCTCTTGCAACAAAAATGGCGAAAAAACCTGAAGACGTTTTAAATTTTTTAACCCATTTGGTACAAAAAGCTAAACCTGCAGCAGAAATAGAAATACAAGAACTCACAGCACTCGCAAAAAAAGATGGTATTGAACGTTTAGAAGCATGGGACATACCCTACTACACAGAAAAATTACGCCAGCAACATTATGCCTTATCACAGGAAGAACTGCGTCCTTTTTTCCCTGCTGCGAAAGTGATTGCAGGTATGTTTGCTGTGATCCAACAATTATTTGGCATTACTTTAGTTGAACGGCTAGATGTAAATACATGGCATCCACAAGTGCAATTTTTTGAAATCTATGATGAAAAAAATGAATTACGCGGTTATTTTTATACGGATCTTTATGCAAGACCGCATAAACGTGATGGTGCATGGATGGATGATTGTGCAGTACGTCGTATGCGTGCGGACGGATCTATCCAACAACCGATTGCATTTTTGACTTGTAATTTTGAACGTCCATTAGATAATCATCCTGCATTACTTCGTCATGATGATGTTATTACTTTATTTCATGAGTTTGGCCATTGTTTACATCACCTATTAACACAAGTCGATTGTGCTAGTGTTGCCGGCATCAATGGTGTGCCTTGGGATGCGGTGGAATTTCCTAGTCAGTTTTTGGAACATTGGTGTTGGGAAAAAGAAGCGCTACATTTAATTTCTGGCCACGTGGATACGGGTGAACCTTTACCGGATTTATTATTTAATAAAATGCTAGCTGCAAAAAATTTCCAACCAGGCATGCATATGTTACGGCAATTGGAATTTGCTTTATTTGATTTTAGATTGCATCTTGAATACAACCCAGAAAACGGTGAGCAAGTACAAACTGTGCTAGACAATGTGCGCAAAGAAGTATGCGTGATTCCTGTTTCAACGTTTAATCGTTTTCAACATAGTTTTTCGCATATTTTTTCGGGAGGATATGCTGCGGGTTACTATAGTTACGAATGGGCTGATGTGTTAGCCAGTGATGCTTTTTCTAAATTTGAAGAACACGGCATTTTTGACAAAAAAACGGGACGCGATTTTTTACATCATGTCTTAGAACAAGGCGGCGTGAAACATCCTATGGATTTATTTGTTGCATTTCGTGGCAGAGAACCTAAGATTGAGGCGTTGTTGAAACATAAAGGATTGCACTCATTATAACTCCATTCTTAAGCACTGGATCCCGCGGACAAGCCGCGGGACGACACCTGGCAGGAACCTTGTGAACACATGAAAATTTTTACAGGATGAGATCATGGAATTAAAAGACAAAATTGTATTTATCACCGGCGCGTCTAGCGGCATTGGTGCGGCTTGCGCTAGACATTTCTCACGATTGGGTGCCAAATTATTGTTGTGTGCTCGTCGATTAGAGGCATTGCAAGAAATTATTACGCAATGCACAAATACGCAAATACATAGTTTTCAATTGGACGTCACACAGCATGACGCTATTAAAAAAGCATTTGCATCACTACCTGATGAGTGGAAAAAAGTCGATATTCTTATCAACAATGCTGGGCTTGCCGCCGGCTTGGATTTTTTTCAAGAGGGTGATATCAATGATTGGGAAACCATGATTGATACGAATGTGAAAGGATTACTTTACGTTACCAAAGCAGTGTTACCTGAAATGATTGCAAGAAATACGGGACATATCATCAGTATAGGCTCTATTGCAGGTCATGAAACATATCCTAAAGGTGCAGTGTATTGCGCTACCAAAGCTGCAGTTAATGTTATCTCACAAGGATTACGCATGGATTTGTCAGGAAAAAATATTCGTGTCAGTACTGTAGATCCCGGCGCTGTTGAAACTAATTTTAGCCGCGTACGATTTAAAGGTGATGAAAAACGTGCAGCAGCGGTTTATGCGGGCATGCAACCTTTGACTGCTGAAGATATTGCGGATGCTATTGTTTATTGTGCAACAAGACCTGCGCATGTGAATGTCAGCGAAATCATTATCATGCCAACTGCGCAAGCGTCGGCGACGATAACCCACAGGGACACTTCCCTTTGAAAAGGCTTTGTTGCATAAATAGACTTTTTTTCTTTCTTAAGCAGGAGAATATTTAAATTTCAAAATGAACATCTTGTGCCAAAGGTAAAGCATTGCTCCAATTAATCGTATTCGTTTGCCTACGCATATAAACTTTCCATGCATCCGATCCCGCTTCACGCCCACCGCCAGTTTGTTTTTCACCACCAAACGCACCGCCAATTTCAGCACCCGACGTACCAATATTAATATTAGCGATGCCACAATCGCTACCACGTGCAGATAAAAATAATTCCGCGTTTTTTAACGAGTTGGTAAATAATGCAGATGATAAGCCATAAGATGAATGATTTTGCATGGCAATCGCATCTTCAAATTTTTTAAATGGGATCAAATAAAGAATAGGCGCGAAAGTTTCACGCTGTACAATATCCCAATGATTTTCTGCAACAACTAACGTGGGTTGTACAAAATGGCCCGCCCTTGCCAATACTTTGCCGCCAAATAAAATTTTTCCACCGGCTTGTTTGATTTCTACAATTGCTTTTGCAAATTCTTCCACAGCCGACCTATCAATCAAAGGGCCCATGAGATTTTTAGGATCCAGGGGATCGCCTATAGTAATTTTTTGGTAGGATTTTTTAAGTGAATTCATGCATTTTTCATAAATCGATTCATGAATCAATAATCGTCGTATACTAGTACAACGTTGTCCTGCAGTACCCACTGCACTAAATACCACTGAAGGTATTGCAAGCTTTAGATCAGCAGTTTCATCTATAATGATGGCATTGTTGCCACTTAATTCAAGCAAAGATTTACCAAACCGTTTAGCAACAGCTTCTGCGATTTTTGCACCGACAGTAGATGATCCTGTAAACGAAATTAATGAAATACGTTTATCATTCGCCATTCTTTCGCCAAGCAAATGTTCTGAAGAAATCAGTAAGGAAAAAAGTCCTGACAGTTCGTGTTTTTTAGTCACTGCATTACAAATATGCTGCACGGCGATAGCGCATAATGGTGCTTTAGCAGAAGGTTTCCAAATGACGGTATTACCTGTAATAATTGCAAGAAAAGCATTCCACGCCCAAATAGCAACAGGGAAATTAAACGCGGGCATAATACCTACCACACCTAACGGATGCCATTGTTCATACATACGATGTTCTGGACGTTCCGAATGCATCGTGTTTCCATATAACATACGTGATTGTCCTACGGCAAAATCTGCCATATCAATCATCTCCTGCACTTCACCCTCACCTTCTTGTTTTGATTTTCCTGTTTCTAGTGAAACCAAACTGCCTAAGAATTTTTTATTTTCTCGCAAAATAATACCTATTTCACGAATGATTTCACTACGTTTAGGCGCAGGCACTGTGCGCCAATGTAAAAAAGTTTTTTGTGCCTGCTTGATAATATATTCATAATTTTCAAATGATGCGTTATAAACCGATGCGATTGGTGTTTGATTCGTTGGATTATAAGAAATAAATTCACCGGCTTCTTTGCTAGCAAACCAAGCATCATAACCTGCGCATGCACCTGGGTTTTTTGATTTCAACTGTAAGGTTTTTAGAATATCCATTTTTTGTTATCCTCCAAGATCAAATGGCACAGCAAAACAATTTTTGCCTAACGCTTGTATTTTTTCAACCGCGCAAATAACCAACGCGGGTGCAAATTTAAGGTCAGGATACGTTTCTCGAAAAGCTTGAATACCATGTGTATCAGCCAAAGTCGGTCTGGTCTTACATTTAATTTCAATAGGGTAATAAATATTATCTATTTCCAATAATAAATCTAATTCAGCACCTCCATGAGAACGCCAATGATAAACAGCAGGTTTGCCATGCATGAGTGGCAATTGACGCAAAAGATCATTAACCACATAAGTTTCAAACAAAGCACCCAACCGTGGATGGCCTAACAACGCATTCGGCGTTGAAATATGCATTAAATGGCAAGCCATGCCCGTATCAACAAAATAACCTTTATTTTTTGTGCTGATACGTTTTATTGTATTACCAGAATAAGAAGGCAACTCTATCCATTGATAAGTATCTTTCAATAAATTCAGCCATCGTTTGGCCGTTTGCGAAGAAATACCAACATCGCGACCCAATTGAGAACAATTAATTTCTTGCGCGGTCAAATTCGCGAGTAACTGCACAAAACGTGAAAAATCTTGTAAATCATTAATGTCTGCCAATAAGCGTACATCGCGCTCAATATAAGTATGTAAATATGAATCTAATGCATCAGCTTGCAAATTTTCGTCTAACTCTAATAATCCTGGATAACCGCCTTTCCATAAAACAGCAGCAAGTGTTTCGGATTTTTCAGGTAATATTCTGTGATTTAATTGTGTTAAAAATGTTTGTGGGTTTTTTAAAAAATCCACAAACCATGCTGTTGCATGATCATAACGTTCTGATAATGTCATTGGATATAATGATAAAACGGCTGCGCGCCCAGCTAAGCTTTCAGAAATATTTTTTAACACACTAAAATTTTGTGAGCCTGTTATCCAATATTGCCCGGCTATTTTATTTTCATCCACTCGACGTTTAATCACTGACAATAAGGCGGGCGAATACTGAATTTCATCCAAAATCACAGGGCACTGTAAATGATCTAAAAAAAGCTCCGGATCTTGCCGTGCATTACCAATATCAATAAGAGGGTCAAAAGTGATATGTTCCACCGTCTTAGGCAACAAATGTCTTAAAAGTGTGCTCTTACCCACTTGACGAGCACCAGTTACCACCAGCACGGGGAAATGCTTACTAAGTTGATATAATTTGGCTTCTAATAACCGTTTTTGATATTTCATACTTGATATTTTACCATGGCATGGTAAAATATCAAGGTAAATCTATTACCAACCTGCTCTTCCATGACAACCAAGGTGTTACTCTGCCGCCACAAAACTCGCGATTAGCCACTTAGTCCCCGCTTGTGCAAAACGCACTTGAATGCGCGCATGTTCGCCACGGCCTTCACATTGTAAAATAACGCCTTCACCGAATTGATGATGAGTGACATGTTGGCCAATTCGCAATCCAGTATCGTCGCTAAAATCGGGGTCGAATGATTTGTGTAATGATTTGTTTTTTGTAGAGGAAAAATCAGAACTAGGAATGACGGTGGTTTTAACACGCACTTCATCAATTAATTTTTTGGGAATTTCACGTAAGAAACGCGAAGCGCGGTGATACATTTCTTTACCGTGTAAACGTCTGACTTCCGCATAGGTTAAATATAATTTTTCCATCGCGCGGGTAATGCCTACGTAACACAAACGACGTTCCTCTTCTAGTTTATCGGGATCATCTTGACACATATGATGTGGAAATAACCCTTCTTCGCATCCGCATAAAAATACGATTGGAAATTCTAAACCTTTTGCAGAATGTAACGTCATCAATTGCACGCTATCTTCAAATCTATCTGCTTGTCCCTCACCAGCCTCTAATGCAGAGTAAGCTAAAAATGCTGATAACGGTGACATTGCCTCCATGGCGGCATCGCTATCAAACTGACGTGCGGCACTCACTAATTCCGCTAAATTTTCTAAACGGGATAATCCTTTTTCGCCTTTTTCTTTTTGAAAATGCTCAATCAAACCACTGTTATGAATAACGTGTTCAACTTGTTCAAACAAGGGTAAGGCCTTAGTATCATTAATCAATGTTTGAATCAGTTGCAGAAAATGTTGTAGCGCATTGGCAGCACGTGCAGGGAAAAAATTTTGTTCTAGCAATGTTTCTGCCGATTGCCACAATGATACATTTTGTTGCTGTGCGTGTTCTCGCAATGCAACAATAGTGCGATCACCCACACCTCGAGTAGGTGTATTCACAATACGTTCGAATGCAGAATCATCGTGTGTATTAGCAAGCAAACGTAAATAACTTAATGCATCTTTAATTTCTGCGCGCTCAAAAAATCGCAAACCGCCATAAATACGATAAGCCACACCGGATTGAATCAATGCTTCTTCGAGCACGCGTGATTGCGCATTAGAACGATATAAAATACCGATATCACGCAATGCTTTCCCACGTTTTTGATATTCGCGAATACGATTGACAATATAACGTGCTTCATCTAAATCATTAAACGCGGCATACACAGAAATCAAATCACCGTCAGTGCCTGCGGTCCATAGATTTTTCCCCATGCGACCAGAATTATTTTCAATTAATGCATTTGCTGCATTTAATATCGTACCGGTGGATCGGTAGTTTTGTTCTAAACGCATAGTCAGTGCGCCAGGAAAATCCGTCGTAAACCGCTGTACATTTTCGATTTTAGCGCCACGCCAACCATAAATCGATTGATCATCATCACCCACTACCATCACAGAATTATGTGTGCCAGAAAGCAAACGTATCCACGCATATTGAATAGCATTGGTATCTTGAAATTCATCCACTAAAATACAACGAAAACGTTCACGGTAATGCGCCAGTACTTCTGGATGGTTACTCCAAAGCTGATGCACTTTCAAAAGTAAATCTGCAAAATCGACTAAGCCTGCGCGCTGACATGCTTCCTCATATGCTTTATATACTTTAATCCAGGTACGTGCAGCAACATCGCCATAGTCAGGTATATGTTGCGCGCTTAAGCCCTCATCTTTTTTAGAATTAATAAACCATTGCGCTTGTCGTGGTGGCCATTTGTCTTCATCTAAACCTAAACTGACAATGACGCGTCGTAATAAACGATATTGATCATCCGAATCTAAAATTTGAAATGTTTCTGGTAAATTTGCTTCACGCCAATGCATACGCAATAAGCGATGTGCTAAACTATGAAAAGTCCCTATCCACATATGGCGCGTGGTTGTTTGCAGCAATTGCTCAACACGGGAGCGCATTTCATGTGCGGCTTTGTTGGTAAATGTCACCGCTAAAATATTAGCCAATGAAATATTTTCTTTTTGAATTAGCCAAGCAATACGATCTACCAGTACGCGTGTTTTGCCGCTGCCGGCACCCGCCAATACAAGCAAATGCCCGAGTGGCGCTGTGACCGCCTGGCGTTGTGCTTCATTTAATGAATCTATAGAGGTGTTTGTCATGGGCGGATATTGTATACTTGTCACTATTATATAGGAAGAAAATAAATGACAATCATTCATTATAACCATGCTGCGTTTATGTTGAGCGTTGCCAACTTAAAACAACTACCTGCTGATCAAGGTATCGAAGTCGCTATCGTTGGTCGTTCTAATGCAGGCAAATCCAGTATATTGAATTGCTTAACACATAATAAAAATTTAGCACGTGTCAGTAAAACACCTGGACGCACACAACATATTAATCTTTTTGCGCTGGATGAGCATCGTCGTCTGGCTGACTTACCAGGTTATGGTTATGCCAAAGTACCTGATGAGATCAAACGTAATTGGCAAGCATTATTGGATAATTATTTACGTTCGCGTGAATGTTTACGCGGTTTGCTTTTAGTGATGGACATTCGGCATCCTCTAAAGGACTTTGATCAGCAGCTATTGATGTGGTGCAGCAGTTGCAATTTGCCAGTGCATATTTTATTAAATAAATCTGATAAATTATCTAAAAGTGGTATTGCAAAAACGTTACTGGACGTTTCCGATGCAGTGAATTGTTTTCAAAATCCAGTGACATTGCAGGCGTTTTCGGCTTTGAAAAATACCGGGATCAAAGAGCTGAGGGAAAAATTAAATGAGTGGTATTCCTAATTAACTTTTACTAGAAGCAACAACAAATTTTCTCACTCTTACTGATTTACTATTTGAATCTCCCTCTGTTTGATAAATTTCATTTGTATTTTCAAAAAAACCAAACTGCTTAAGCCCTTCTGCCAGCAATGGCCATTTTTGTGAAAATTCCAGTCGGTTCTTTGACACAAGAAATTTTAAACATGCTTTACCAAAAATATCATCAATTTCTTCCGATGAATATTTGACTCTCTTGGTTTTACTCACCCGATAAAACATGAATAAACTTAGCACCATTGCTAAAGTTAATCCTATAGCAGTATAGGTAATTATTTTTTCTAGAGAGGGATTAGTCTTTATCAGATTGCTAAAAGCATATTTCTTGATTATTGCAACACCTAAAACACAAAACGCATATGCTAAAACAATATCTTTTGCACCTTTTTCGTGAAAATTATCATAAATGATTTCATTGCATGAATAACCACGCAACATTTCATTTCTCATAGTTGTTAATGCGGATTTATTATCCTTGACAATGGATTTACTATCTAAATTATCTTTATTATCATTAAAATAAATTTTTTTAATATTATTTCCACCAAGATAATGATGAACCCTATCGCAAAATTGTCTAACGCTACCATAATAAATATCTAAACGCACAATATCCGTTAGAATACCAAAAATATCTTCATCTTTAAGCAATAATGCTATCTTGATACACTCTTGCTTTACTTGATTAATAACCGTGGCTATATTGTGTGTGCGATTATCCATAATTGATTTTAATTCTGAAAAATGTTGCCCCTCCACTTCTCCTGTCACAATTTTTTCAACCAGTGCTTTATTATTAACCCCGCATAACCGAATTCGTTGCACTATGCTTTGATTCAACAATTTCAATAAACAGGTAGTATCTATCCCTCTCTTCAAAGGTAAAATTTGTCTCATTGCAGTCATAAGTCATCATACTCTTAAATAATGTGTTGTTATTTTACCAATTTTTCCTTAACAAAATCTTAAGCTATACATATATAGTACATATGTAGTACTATATGCATCCCTTAACCGTAGCTGGGCACAGAATATGCTTAGAATAGGAAAATTGACTGATTATGCGACAATTATTATGACGCATCTGGCGCTTTCCCCTGGGCGAGTGCTAAGTGCTGCAGAAGTTGCGGAAGCGGTACATTTATCAGTGCCAACCGTCAGTAAGTTATTGAAAATATTGGCAGAATTTAAACTCGTGTGTTCACTACGCGGCGCTGAAGGTGGCTATAAATTAGCCAAACCAGCCAGTGAAATTACCTTGAGTGATATTGTGACTGCCATCGAGGGCAATGTGGCCATGACAGAATGCTGCAACCACAATAATAGCTGCACGTTAGATGCTTTATGTCATCTAAAAGAAAACTGGCGAACAATTAATAATGTGATTTTAGCCACACTTAAAAATTTTACTCTCACCGACTTAACGCGACCGCTGAATTTAACAACATTCCGCGGTGTTCCTATTCATTTACAGGCATAAAATTAAATGACGAATCAATTTATCAAAGAGGTAGTCGATAAAAGTTACGCTTATGGCTTCGTCACACCTATTGAATCAGATAATTTTGCACCTGGACTTTCTGAAGAAGTAATTCGTAACATTTCTCAACGCAAAAATGAACCGGATTTTTTATTGCAATGGCGTCTAAAAGCCTATCAACATTGGCTCACCTGCAAACCACCGCGCTGGGCACACTTGCATTATCCTGATATTGATTATCAAAAAATTATTTATTACTCCGCACCAAAATCTAAAAAAAATGCGCCGAAAAATCTTTCGGAAGTCGATCCACAATTATTAGAAACCTATAAAAAATTAGGTATCCCATTACACGAACATGAAAAACTCGCTGGTGTTGCAGTGGATGCGGTGTTTGACAGCGTATCCGTTGCAACTACCTACAAAGAAAAGTTAAAAGAAGCCGGTGTCATTTTCTGCTCTTTTTCAGAAGCAGTACAAACACATCCAGAATTGATTCAAAAATATTTAGGTACAGTAGTGCCTTATCGCGATAATTTTTTTGCGGCATTAAATTCTGCCGTATTTAGTGACGGTTCTTTTGTTTATATTCCTAAAGGTGTGCGCTGTCCTATGGAATTATCAACTTATTTTCGTATTAATGCAGCCAACACAGGACAATTCGAACGGACATTAATTATTGCTGATGACCATAGTTATGTGAGTTATTTAGAAGGTTGCACCGCTCCTATGCGTGATGAAAATCAATTACATGCCGCCGTCGTAGAATTAATTGCTTTAGATAATGCGCAAATTAAATATTCCACCGTGCAGAACTGGTATCCCGGTGACGAAGAAGGTCGTGGCGGTATTTTTAATTTTGTTACTAAACGCGGTGCATGCCGTGGTAAAAATTCTAAAATTTCGTGGACGCAAATCGAAACAGGTTCTGCTATTACTTGGAAATATCCTAGTGTCATTTTACAAGGTGAAAATTCAGTAGGTGAGTTTTATTCTGTGGCATTAACTAATCATCGTCAGCAAGCAGATACAGGCACGAAGATGATTCACATAGGCAAAAACACACGTAGTACTATTATTTCTAAAGGTATTTCTGCAGGTCACGGTCAAAATACCTACCGAGGCTTAGTGCGCGTTTTACCTACTGCGCATGCTGCCAGAAATTTTACGCAATGTGATTCATTATTATTAAGCAGCACTTGTGGTGCTCATACTTTCCCCTGCATGGAAATCAAAAATCCTACTGCAAAAATAGAACATGAAGCGTCAACCTCTAAGATTGGCGAAGACCAATTATTTTATTGCCGTCAACGTGGTTTAAAAGAAGAAGATGCTGTATCTATGATAGTCAATGGTTTTTGCAAGCAAGTTTTTAACGAATTACCGATGGAATTTGCGGTAGAAGCACAGAAGTTATTAGAAGTCAGTTTAGAGGGGAGTGTAGGCTAATGTTAGCTATTAAAAATTTACATGTATGTATTCAAGATGAAAAAGAACAAGTGAAATCCATTTTACATGGCGTTGATTTAACTATACATCCAGGTGAAGTGCATGCCATCATGGGCCCTAATGGTTCTGGTAAAAGTACGTTCGCCAATGTTTTAGCGGGGCGTGATCAATTTCAAGTGACTGACGGCAATGTTTTATTTAATGATAATGATTTATTAGCGCTGCAACCAGAAGAGCGCGCTGCATTAGGCGTATTTTTAGCATTTCAGTACCCAATAGAAATTCCAGGCGTCAATAATATGTATTTTCTGCGAACAGCATTGAACAGTCTGCGTAAAATAAAAAACTTACCTCCACTTGATGCTATGGATTTTCTTGCTCTCGTGAAAACTAAAATGCGTGAAGTGCAAATGGATGAAAAATTTTTGCATCGCGCTGTTAATGAAGGTTTCTCGGGTGGTGAAAAAAAACGTAATGAAGTACTGCAAATGCTTTTATTAGAACCGCAATTATGTATTCTGGACGAAACAGATTCTGGACTAGACGTAGACGCACTACAAGCGATTGCCAAAGGCGTGAATAGCCTTCGTGATGGCAAACGTAGTTTCATTGTGGTAACACATTATCAACGCTTACTTGATTATATTGTGCCCGACGTTGTCCATATCATGGCAAAAGGCAAAATTATTAAATCCGGTGATAAATCACTGGCATTAGAAATTGAAGAAAAAGGTTATGGCTGGTTAGACTCATGACTCGTTTAGTATTTATTGACAATATTTTTTCGGAAACAGATTCTGATATTCGTGATCTGCCGTCGAATATTGTTTTTTCGCATGAACCTTCAAGTTTACGCCTAGAAATTCCGCGAAATTATGCCTTGGCGACACCAATTGACTGTTTATACATACAAAAAAATCTTACAACAATGCAACATTCCATTGAAATTATTTTGCAAGAAAATAGTGAGCTGATGATAACAGACGAACATCAGGGCAATACCAATCCTTATACCGCTTCTTTGCAACTCAATATCATTGCAAAAAAAAATGCTAAGCTACATTATCACAAAATTCAAAATGAAGCAGAAAATGCAGAACACTACGCAACGACAACCATACAACAAGCTCAAGATAGTTTAGTCAATATGCATCTTTTTTCTTGCGGCGCAGCTAGTGCAAAAATGATAACAACAGCAAAATTACTGGAAAAAGGTGCTAAATGTTTTTTACATGGCATTTATTGGTTGAATGCAGACAAACAATTACAAGATCATCAATTACATATTGATCATCTCGCGCCATACAGCGAAAGCGGCATGTTATTCAAAGGTATTTTAAACAAAAAATCACGCGCTACATTTCATGGCAAAGTTCACGTCCAACAAAATGCACAACACATACAAGCAAAACAAGCGAATCATCACTTGTTATTATCTCCTCAAGCAGAAGCAGATTCCAAACCTGAATTAGAAATATATGCAGATGATGTTAAATGTACTCATGGTGCTACCACCGGCCAACTTGATGAAGAAGCCTTATTTTATTTATGCTCACGCGGATTAGACAAACAAACAGCAACAACATTATTAACACAAGCTTTTGCAACAGATGTGTTTAACGCGATTCAAAACAAGCATATTGCAAGCCGCATGCAATCTCTTTTTGCAGAAAAAATGGCGGTTTTATGATGATAAACTATAAAAATGATTTTCCCATCTTAAAACAAACTGTATATGGCAAACCATTAGTTTATTTAGACAGTAGTAACAGTACACAAAAACCACAATGCGTGATTGATACATTGTCTGAGTATTATCAGAAACATCATGCCAATATTCATCGCGGTATATATGAATTAAGTGTACGCGCAACCACCCTGTATGAAAACGCGCGTCGCTTCATTCAAGAGTTTATCCATGCCAAACACACACATGAAATTGTTTTTGTACGCGGCACGACAGAAGCGATTAACTTGGTTGCACAAAGTTACGGTCGTTCGCAATTTAAAAAAGATGATGAAATTATTTTGAGCGGCATGGAGCATCATTCTAATATTGTTCCCTGGCAGCTGATCGCTGAACAAACAGGAGCTAAACTCAAAATTATAAAAATTCTAGATAATGGCGAGATTGATCTAGCTCACTATAAAACATTATTTTCCAAAAAAACCAAATTTGTTGCACTCACACACGCATCTAACGTGCTAGGAACAATTAATCCGATCAAAGAAATGATTGCGATTGCTCATGAACACAACACACCCGTGTTAGTTGATGGTGCTCAGGCTTTCCCACATCTTACTATTGATGTACAAGCATTGGATTGTGATTTTTACACATTTTCTTCGCATAAAGCCTACGGCCCCACGGGTATCGGTGTGTTATATGGCAAAACAACATTATTGGAAAAAATGCCGCCTTATCATGGTGGCGGTAATATGATTGAAACGGTTAGTTTTGATCGCTCAACCTATAACAAACTTCCTTTTAAATTTGAAGCCGGCACACCTAATATTGCAGATGTTATAGCATTTCACACCGCCTTAGTTTATTTAAAAAATATTGGCATGGAAAAAATCATCGCACATGAAAAACATTTGTTACAATACGCCACTGAAAAATTAAATGAATTGCCCAATTTACGTATCATAGGAACAGCACCTAATAAATTAGGCGTGATTTCATTTGTATTAGATACGATTCACCCCCATGATATAGGCACTGTTCTAGATCGTGAAGGTATTGCTGTACGCGCAGGCCATCATTGTGCAATGCCATTAATGGAACGATTTGCTATTCCTGCTTGTGTGCGTGCATCGTTTGGTTTATATAATTCTACAGAAGATATTGACGCATTAATCGCGGGTCTTCATACAGCAATGAGGTTATTTCACTAATGTCTGACTTACGTGATCTTTACCAAGAAGTAATTATCGATCATGGGCGTCACCCAAGAAATTTTGGTGTGTTGGAAAATGCGAATCACATCAAACAAGGATTTAATCCTTTGTGTGGCGATAAAATAACACTTTATATTGAAGAAAAAAATGGTGTCATCGAAAACATTATGTTTAACGGTTGTGGTTGTGCTATTTCCATGGCATCAGCATCACTCATGACTGAATCCTTAAAAAATAAAAAAATTGCGGAAGCTGATATGCTATTTTCTGTTTTTCATCAACTCATTACTCATTCTGCGATGAATGAGAATCAACAAGAAATACTTGGGAAATTAACTATTTTAAAAGGCGTATCTGAATTTCCTGCACGCGTAAAATGTGCGACTCTCGCATGGCACACACTCAACGCTGCATTACACAATGAATCAGGTGCTGTTACTACGGAGGAATCCCTATGAACAAGATAAAGTTAACCGATGCTGCTATCACACATTTAACAAGTCTGATTGATAAAAACAAAAATCACATTGGTTTTCGACTTTCCCTCAAAAAAACAGGATGTTCAGGCTATTCTTACGTACCCAATATCATTACTGAAATTAATCCCTCAGATATTCATTTTATCGCGCATCCGGATTTACCTGTTTATTTAGATTCACAGTGGGCAGATGTGTTTAAAGATTTGGTCATTGATTATATTGAAGATACTTCATTAGGTATCAAACAAAAACGCTTAGTATTCATCAATCCCAATGAACAAAATCGTTGCGGTTGTGGCGAAAGTTTTACGTTAGGGGAAAAACCCGATGATAAAAAATGATTCGATCGAATTACGTCGTGATTGTGATGCTTTGCTTATTCCCTCAGGCGTAAAAATTTCTATTCAAAAAGGCACGTTGGTGATGATTACCCAAGCATTAGGTAGTTCATACACAGTTTATGTGAATGGTAATCTTGCCCGTATTGCGGGCAAAGATGGTGATGCGTTAAATATGGTGATTTTAGAAGAAACAGACATCAATGAATTCTTAGGCACCACAGAAGAAAAAGTTTGGGAAGTAATGAAACAATGTTTTGATCCAGAGATTCCAGTAAATATTGTGGATTTAGGTTTGGTTTATGAATGCAACATTGTTGCAGATAGCAATGACAAACAGCAAGTCATGATTAAAATGACTTTAACAGCAGCCGGTTGTGGCATGGGACCCGTATTAGTTGCCGATTTAGAACAACGCATTCGCGCCATCAGTGAAATATCCGATGTCAAAATCGAATTAGTATTTGATCCACCCTGGGAACGCAGTAAAATGAGCGATGTTGCGAAGTTGCAGCTAGGGATGTTATAGATGCAGTCCCTTCTCCCCTTGCGGGAGAAGGTGCCCGCAGGGCGGATGAGGGGTCCCATCCGTCTAGTTAATTTAACTTTATGAGAGGCAAAACACATGAGCACACACGAAAAAATCAAACACCAAATTCAATCCAACGATATTATTCTTTACATGAAAGGCAACGCCCAATTCCCCCAATGCGGTTTTTCCGCCCGTGCAGTTGAATTACTTAAATCATCCGGCGCTGAAAATTTCGCAACCATCAACGTCTTAGAAGACCCGGACATCCGCCAAGCCATCAAAGATTTCTCCAACTGGCCTACCATTCCCCAACTTTACATCAAAGGCGAATTCATCGGCGGCAGCGACATCATGGCGGAAATGTATGAAAGCGGTGAGTTGCAGGGTTTAATTAAAAAATAGAAAAAAATTACTCACTTGAAATAAAAGACACGGCTTTAAAATCTAATTCCCCCGCACCTTCTTCCACCAAGACAATCTTGGCAGATAAAGCATGAGATAAACTAAAATAGAAGTGACTATGCTAATCATGTATAAACCGTAGGAAACAGCGAGGCCGATCGCTGCGGTTGCCCATAGGCTAGCGGCCGTAGTAAGACCGCTGACGTAATCACCTTGGCGGAAAATAACGCCACCGCCTAAAAAGCCAATGCCCGCCGCAACTTGTGCAGCAATGCGCGAAGGATCGGCACCACCAACAGAAGAAGACACAACACCAAAAACACAAGCGCCTAATGCAATAGAACCATAAGTACGAATACCCGCAGAAATGCCATGACGCTCACGTTCCCAGCCAATCAATGCACCTAACATAAATGCAATAACAACACGTAAAATCGCAGTCAAATCCGTTATCATTTCGGGGCTAACAGTCATACAATACATCCATGTTGGCTAATGATGAGATTTTATGCGCGCTACGCGCGCAATTTGATAAATCCCCCTTTGATCCCCCTTTTTCGAAGGGGGAAAACTCGCTGTCATCCTGAGCCGCGTTTTTTGCGGCGAAGGATCTCCTGCTTAGGAGGAGATCCCTCGCTACGCTCGGGATGACACGTCCCAGAATAAGTATACTTTAAAGTAAATTATTTTAACACCTCAGAATCTTGATACTAAAATATCGCATTTCAGGTATTATACAACTATGCATAGACAGTATTCTATTTTTGATAAAATGTGTTTAAACATAGACTCCGCATTGCGTGGCATTTGCGGGACTCCGCATACGACTGGTCGTCCGTATCCTGCCAAATCTATGCCTACAGATATACTCACGGAAAATCAGCGAAAACACGCCGCAAGTCTCATGCGAATCAACCACACCGGTGAAGTTTGTGCGCAAGCACTTTATCATGGCCAGGGACTCGCGACACGACGTACTGATATTCAACAAAAAATGCAAGACGCCATGTTAGAAGAAGGCGATCACCTTGCCTGGTGTCAAACTCGAATAAAAGAATTAGGCAGTCACACCAGTTATCTAAATCCATTCTGGTATCTCAATTCATTTATGATTGGATTGACTGCTGGTTTAATTGGAGATCAATGGAGCTTAGGATTTCTTGCTGAAACTGAAACCCAAGTGGTAAAACATTTGGAAAACCAGATAGCACTACTACCAGAACAAGATCAAAAAAGTGCTGCGATTTTAAAAACCATGCAAATCGATGAAGCGCAGCACCATGATGATGCGATAACAGCAGGGGCAGTAGAATTACCTAAATTTATTAAAAAATTAATGGGGATTGCTTCGACGGTGATGGTGAAAACCAGTTATTGGATTTAAAAATTCTCTTTACTTAAGCAGGAGATCCCCGCTAAAAGCATGCGGGGATGACGGTGCTGACCTGGCGGGGGCCTAAAAAGAAACGATGTTTTTTACCCACATCTCCGCGAAGCACTTCTCATCATCGACCATGTTATTGCGCAGGGATTTTTCCTCGCCCCTGCGAGGCTTCACTCGTCATCCCCGCACGCTTTTAGCGGGGATCTCCTGCTTAGTATATTGAATTCTAATCAGCATATCCTTTACGCACACTCTCCCCAGACGCCACCCAACGAATTTCATTATTCACAAGCGCTGGAGAAACTATGTAAGTATCCGTGGCAAATATATTTTTAATCGGCACAGGCACAGCTGTGATGATACCTTCTTTTACAGTAATAGACGCCACATGGTCCTTCGCAACCGTCAAATTTGCAGGAACGAGATTTTGCCCGCCTGAACAATCGGTTAAATTTTTACGTAAGCGATAACATTCCACAACACCTTTTTTAAAAGGTTCGACAGCAGAAACAATATCCGCAAAATAAACTCTACGTGTATAGTTGATATAAGAAGGAATAGCAATCGCGCCTAAAATACCAATAACGGCTAACGCGATTACCAATTCTAAATAAGTAAAGCCTTTAAAATTCATTAAGCAACCGCTTTAAATTGAATTACCAATGCTGTGACTTCTACCAACCAAACAACCCATACCACTTGCATAAAATAAGGGAACCACGCACGTTTCACTAGACAATAAATAATCACAGGAACTAGACCAATCGCAATAGGCATAGCAAGCATGGCCACTAATTGACGAATAAGATCACCTGTAGATCCACCTGAAAAAACTTGGGTCAATTGACTAGAAATCCAGCCATGCGCAGTCAGCAAGGCTTGTATCCCTTGTTGCACATAAGGCATTAACATAACAACAGCAATACTGAAAAGAATAAGGGCTAAGATTTGCAAAAGTTGTCTGAGCATAGGTAATTTCCTTGTAGTTAATAATCCAATAGTGTAGCTACTTTATCATAGAAATGTTTACGTCCGCAATCCAACACCTTTATTCATCAAGATAAGACACCACACATAAAGCCCAATGAATAAAATACCAACAAGAGCAATACCAAAATAGATATTCACATCCGATATGCCTAATATGCCATAACGAAAAGTATTCACAATTTCCAAAATAGGATTAAAAATAGAAGCTGTTTGCCACACCGACGGCAATTGATGTATCGAATAAAATACGCCACCTAGATAAGTCAGCGGCGTCAAGACAAACGTAGGAATAAACGATATATCATCAAATTTTTTTGCAAAAATAGCGTTAACAAACCCTCCCAATGCAAACAACATCGACGACAATATCCCCATAAAAATTACAACACCCCAATGCTGAATATGTAAATGGGTAAAAAAAAGCGACACCATAATAACCAACAATCCCACCAATATGCCTCTTAGAGTTCCGCCCAATGTAAATCCTAACAAAATAATATAATTGGGCATAGGCGACACTAACATTTCTTCTACACTCTTACTGAATTTTGTGCCAAAAAAAGAAGCCGAGGTATTTGCATACGCATTCGTTATCATCGCCATAATCACCAATCCCGGCACTATATACTGCATATAAGTGTAACCATCGATATTGTGAATTTGCGAGCCAATGAGTTTGCCGAAAATAATAAAATAAAGCGACATAGTAATCACAGGCGGCAATAAGGTTTGCGTCCAGATACGCAGGAATCGAGTAATCTCTTTGTTGAGTATTGTTTGCAATGCAATAAAATTAGTTGACGATGACATGATTCAATCCTCTTTTTTATTTTTAGCGATTAAGCGAACAAATAATTCTTCTAGTCGATTGACTTTGTTGCGCATGCCTCTTACTTGAATATTTTTTTGTGTTAGCGCACCGATCAATTCATTAATGGATTGGCCTTGATGTAATGCCACTTCCAAGGTCGTATCATCCAATAATTGATGCTCGTAACCAGACAAGTCAATAGAGTCAGTGATTGGCTGATGCAAATCCAGCACCAAAGTCTGCACATGCAAACGACTGAGCAATGATTTCATGTCTGCACTTTCAATCATTTCACCACGATCGATGATCCCTACATTTTTGCAAAGTAATTCCGCTTCTTCTAAATAATGCGTAGTCAAAATAATCGTCGTGCCATTTTTATTTAATTCAGTTAAAAATTGCCATAATGAGTGACGTAATTCTATATCGACACCCGCTGTTGGCTCATCGAGAATTAATAAACGTGGCTCATTCATTAATGCGCGCGCAATCATTAAGCGACGTTTCATGCCGCCGGATAAACGCATGGCGATGTGATTGCGTTTTTCCCAAATGCCTAATTTTTTCAGATAGAATTCTGCGCGTTTTTCCGCGATTTCTTTCGGAATGCCATAATAGCCAGCTTGATTTACTAGTATTTGTATAATTTTTTCGAAAGGATTGAAATTCATTTCTTGTGGTACTACACCGATACAAGCTTTTGCGGCAGATAAATCTTTATCAATATCATAACCAAACACTTCAACTTTGCCCGAGGTCTTATTCACCAGTGAACACAGAACACCGATGGTTGTGGATTTCCCTGCGCCATTTCTTCCTAGTAGCGCATAGAAATCTCCTTCTTCAACTTTTAAGTGTATGCCTTTTAACGCGCTTACACCATTCGCATAAGTCTTTTTGAGATCTTCAACTAAAAGTGCGTACATGAGATAGCTTCTCCACAAGTAATCGTAAAGCTTGGCCACGATGGCTTATTTTATTTTTGATTGCAAGCGGTAATTCGGCAGCGGTAGCTTTTTCGTGTTCGTCATAAAAAATAGGATCATAACCAAAACCTTTTTCACCGCGGGCATGTGTTAAAATTTTACCGTGCCAGCGAGCATCACAGATAAGTGGTGTAGGATCCTCTGCATTTTTTACAAAAACCAGCGCGCAATAAAAAAATGCATCACGATTCTCATCATCAACATTATCCAACTCGTGCAATAATTTTTGAATATTGGCAGCTGAAGTCGCTTTTTCACCCGCATAACGCGCCGAATAAACACCAGGAGCACCATGCAGTACAGCCACACATAATCCAGAATCATCTGCAATCGCAGGCATGTTTGTGATTTTTGCTGCATGACGTGCTTTCAACAAAGCATTTTCGACAAAAGTCGTTGCGGTTTCTGGTATTTCTGTAACGTTTAATTCTTGTTGTGGAATAATATCTAGTTCAAAATCGTTTAACAATGATTCTAATTCTTGAATTTTCCCCGCATTATTGCTGGCAAACACCACTTTCATAATAGACTCACGCCTATTGACATCAAGGGGCTCACCGCAACGATAATAACAAATTGTAAAAATATCAATGCTGCGATTGGAGACAGATCAAATCCAGATATTGGCGGAATAAGCCGCTGAAACGGGCTAAGCACAGGGTCTGTCATTTTTTGCAAAATAATAAATAGAGGCGAATACCCTTGCTGTATCCAAGTTAAAATCGCCTGCAAAAATATCGCATAAAAAAACGTATTTAAAATTAATTTTACAATATCTGCAAATGACAAAATCAACAAACCCATAACATGAGGAAACTTGCTAGCCATCAAAGTGATCAATAAAAATTTCAATATTTCTAAAACAAACATAACCGTGAGCGTTGAAAACTCTATTCCAGATTTATTAGGAATAATTTTACGTAACGGTAAAATAATTCGCTGTGTGAGCTTAATAATCAATTGCGCTGCGGGATTGAAAAAATCCGCGTGTACCCAGCAAAGGATTAAACGTATGGTTAATACGAAAAGATATAAATCAAATACGGTGTTGACTAAAAATACTAAACCATTATTCATTTCTATGCCTCATTATTTTGTGCGCTACGCGCGATTTGATAAATCCCCCTTTGATCCCTCTTTTTCAAAGGTATGTTGCATAATGCTTCCAGTATATGTCGTCCCGCGGCTTGTCCGCGGGATCCAGTGCGTACTTGTGTCATCCCGAGCGTAGCGAGGGATCTCCCCGTAAGCAGGAGATCCCTCGGTGTAAAAAGCACACCTCGGGATGACACTGGATCCCGCGGACAAGCCGCGGGACGACAGCATACGAAATCGGGAATCATATCGACTCCGCTAATTCTTTGGAACGCTTTGCAGCAGCGTTAACTGCTTGCATGAAAATCTCGCGCACATTTTTCTCTTCGAGTATTCGCAATGCCTGTTCCGTTGTCCCACCCGGCGATGTCACTTGCTTACGCAATTCCGCGATACTGTGATTACTTTCTAAAGCCATACGCGCAGCACCCAAAGCAGTTTGCAAGGTTAACAAACGTGCAACGTCTTTAGATAATCCTAGCGCCTCAGCAGCATGTTGCAAACTTTCCATGACTAGAAAAAAATAGGCGGGTCCTGAACCAGACACAGCAGTCACCGCATCCATTAAATTTTCATCTTGCAACCAAATAGTGATACCGACTGCACGCAAAATAGATTCTGCTTGATCATGTTGTGTTTCATTCACAAACGCATTTGCAAACAATCCAGAAGCACCGCAGCCTAACAATGCGGGTGTATTTGGCATCACACGCACAATAGGTATATTGCCACCTAACCACGTCTGGATAGTTTGCACGCGCACGCCTGCTGCAATGGAAATGACTAATGGCTTTTTGCTTTGCACAATAGGCGCGATTTCCTGCACTACGGTTGCCATTATTTGCGGTTTTACTGCTAAAATAATGATTTCGGCATCTTTGACCGCCGTTTTATTATCTTTGTCGGTATGCACTAAAAAATTTTTTTGCAAAACGGCTAGTTTATCTTCTGCGGGATCCGCTATCCAAATTTTATCTGCAGGAAATTGGTCAGCTATCAAACCGCCCAATAAACTAGCGCCCATGTTGCCCGCGCCCAAGATAGTAATGTTCGCTATATGCATGCCCTAACTCCCTAATTTTAAAGGATACAATAGCATAAATTTTTATAGGCTGTTACACTATTGCAAAATTTATTGAAGGACTTGCCCATGATTATTCAACCTAAAGTTCGCGGTTTTATTTGCACAACAGCACATCCCACCGGATGTTTTAAATCCGTGGAAGAACAAATTAATTATGTGAAATCACAAGGCAAAATCACAGGCCCCAAAAATGTACTGATCATTGGCGCATCTACCGGTTATGGTTTGGCCAGTAGAATCGTTAGCACTTTTGCTGCGAATGCCAAAACCATAGGCGTTTTCTTCGAAAAAGAAGCCGACGACAAAAGAACAGCTTCAGCAGGTTGGTATAATACTGCCGCGTTTGAAACTATCGCGCACCGAGAACATCTTTATGCAAAAAGTATTAATGGTGATGCGTTTTCACATGATATTAAAAAGCGTACAGCGGAATTAATTCGTAAAGATTTAGGTCAAGTTGATTTAATTATTTATAGTCTAGCTTCGCCCCGTCGTGTGCATCCGGACTCTGGACAAATTTTTTCGTCTGTTTTAAAACCGATAGGCCGTTCTTACACTAATAAAACCGTAGATGCGTTTCGTGGTGAAGTAAAAGATATTTCTATAGAAGCAGCTAATGCGGATGAAATTCAGCAAACGATTGAAGTCATGGGTGGCGAAGATTGGGCAATGTGGATAGATTATTTATCAAAAGAAAAATTGTTGGCGCACGGTATCACTACATTGGCTTATAGTTACATAGGCCCTGAATTAACACACCCTATTTACAAACAAGGAACTATAGGTAAGGCGAAAGAACATTTATTTAAAACCGCACAAGAACTCAATCAAAAATTAAAATCTTCTTATCAAGGTCAAGCACTCATTTCAGTCAATAAAGCTTTAGTCACGCAAGCGAGTGCGGCGATTCCTGTAGTGCCACTTTATATTTCTTTGTTGTATAAATTGATGAAAGAAAATCACACGCATGAAGGTTGCATCGAACAAATCAATCGATTATTTCATCAACATTTATATACTGACAAAAAATTACCGTTAGATAAAGAGGGTCAAATCCGCATTGATGATTTAGAAATGGCTACACAAATTCAACAAAAAATTGCGGAATTATGGCCTAAAATCACTTCTGAAAATTTATCACAGTTGACAGATATTCAAGGTTATCGTGATGAATTTTATCGTCTGTTTGGGTTTAATATGGCAGGCATCGATTATGACAAAGATGTAGATCCTAATGTGAAAATTGAATCGTTGCAAACAGAATCCAAAATCGCAGGTTAATACAGTCTTCATCGCCTACGAGCACCCCTCATCCGGTTATTTCCTTGCCGCTGTTGTTACTGTCGTTGCTACGCTACTGGTTGTTGCTGTCATTGCTACACCACTGCTACTCGTTATTGCAGCGCTTTTGGCATCCGCAATTTGTTGCTCTTCAGTGTAAGCATATGCAGTTCTCCTCTGACAATCATAGAAAAAAATCGGCAAGCGATTTATTCTGTAAGATGGTGAAGCACTTGGATTTGTAGATGTGCTAGCTATGTTATCACGCATATCTCTCGCAAGTTTTCTAACATCAGGTGAATCATATATTGCCTCTATACATAAAGCTTTTATAGAAGTAACCTCAACAGGATTTACAAGCTTAGCAACATTAGAAGTATACGCTTGCATAACAGCGTATTCCTCGGTGACAGGTGCGCTACGCAGTCTTTGTACAGCCAACTGCATTGGCATACGCTGATGCTTTCTAGCATCATAGAGATAATTAACCCCGCATAAATTAGTATCAATTGCGACAGGTGTAAAAAGTTTATTAGAAATTAATGTAACAAGAATATCTTTACTATTTACAGATGTGCTTTTACTATCGTCACGTGACAATGAACGAAGTAACCCATGGCCATCTGCCAACAGTAACATTTCTTCATATGCTTCCTTGAGATAGCCCAACACGATGGAAACTAATTCTTTAACAATGATATGCTCAGGTAATATATCTAAAATAACTTTAACATCTTCTCTGAAATCAGAACGCGCCGAACTTGATTGTATTTCATCATATCTCTCTAAAGCCTCTATAATACTCCCTATAGGATCTATTATGACACTAGGATATGCTACAATACTAGGCTCTGGAGACATTTCAGGCATAAATTTTTCTCGCAAAGCGCGCAAAAATAAGAATGCATCTCTACTATCCATAAGTTTTGCGCTGTTATTAATAATCTCGGCAATTAATCGACTTATTTCACTATCGAAAAAATCGAAGATATCTAATATATTTTTAATGGGTTGCAAATGAATAAGTGCAGAAATAAACAGTAACGCCTCTTTTTTGTCGTCAACTAAAAGCATTTCCTTAAATTTGTATAACACCAACTGCTTTTGTTTTCTAAATAAGGTAATCATACCTTGAAAGATTTCTGGAGAATTCTTCAGTAAGTAATGAATAACTGTGTAGTAGATCAATGTATTATCTTGTAAGTACCTACATTCTTTTTTAAAAAACCTATTTAGAATAGCTTCATTAGCAGGAAGTTTATCCAGATAAATCAGAAAATCTACTGATCTTTTAAATGAATTATCTAATGAAATTAAGCCACCTAACATTTCAAGACGTTCGCAAATCTCAGGTGTTAATTTATTTAAGAGGTCAGTAAATTCTGCTGCTGGAATATGATCTTGTAATGCTAGGAAAAAACAAAATTTATTTACACCACCTATTTCTTTACTAAATAATGCAATATGATTTAATTGATCATCTGGTAACTGTGATATGAGCGCTCTTAGCTTTACAACAGCCTCTGCGTGTGTCGCAATACTACCTTCCATAATATCAGCATCACAGGAGAAAGCATTATTTTGCTCGCGTGTAATAAGCTCAATTAAATAAATAACTTTGAAAAAATCTTTTCCTAAATGTTGATCGAGTTTTTCTTTTCTCAGTGTAAAAACAATGTCGTTAGCTTGATTGAATGCATTTGACCAATTTGTACTGTTAGCCAAAATTCCAAAATTCTGAAAAAACTGGGGATAATTTAACGCAAGATCCATCATGATTGCCAAAGTAAGATGCAGAGAAGACTGTAAATTACCTGCCAAAGCATTCGGATAGAAATGGTAAACAACTACTCTTGTATCAAGCGTAATAGCTGCCGGCAATGGCATAGCTGATGTTGTTTTGCTGCTTGTGGTTATAGTTTTGCTATCTTTGCTTTGTGAAGCGCTCATCGTATGATCCTGAAGTTGATTGGATTAAATAATTTATATTTTACAGGAAAAAAGCTTAAGAGCGCCTTAAGGCTAACCTGAATTTATTCTGGGATAGGCACACAAAAGCACCCCTCATCCGCCCTGCGGATGAGGGGTAATTCAACTATGGAACATAAGCAGTTGCCGATGATAGTAATCGCTGCGGTTTTGTCGGCGTTTTTTTAACGTTCGTTGCAGAACTGCTGGTTGATTTAGTAGGCGTATAAAATGTATGGCCTGATGCAAACACGGATGAAGAAGCTGCAACTTTTTTATTAACGGGTGTTACGAATGATGAATCTATAATAGAAGATGGCGCACAGTTTTCATCAGGCGATGTTAGATTTTCTGTTCTATCGGGTGATGGCGTTTTTTTATGTTTTTTGTGTACGGGAGACTCTTCTGATGATGACGATGTCGTATTATTTTCTATGCTAGTGGTTAAATCACTTAATGGTGCGCGATTTAATCGCTCTTGACGCTTGTTTTTTCTGCCTTTAATAAGTAGTTTACGTTCTTCACTAGCCACATCATTGACAGATGCTACGGACGATTCTTTTGCTTTTATCGGAGATTCACCTGCACTGTCTTCAATAGGGTCTACGATTGTTTCATCATAGGTACTATCATCTGATGCGTTAGACTCCGGAAAATATTCTGCGCGTTTACTATCTAGTATTTCTTGTGGCGCCTCGGTGTAATCCTCTAACTCTTTCTTTTTGTTTACTAAAAACTGATACTCTTTTCTTAACTCATGAAAATCATCTAATTTCCTTTGTATTTCAGGATCCGACACAGGTGTAAAATTACCGACTTCATTCAATAATTGTTCTATGTTATCTTCATTGAAATCAACATCTGCATCTTCTATAAAACTTTTACACTCATTCTTACTAACTTCTATCTCTTCTATTAAGCCCTCTAATTCTTCTTGCGGATCCATCTCATCAGTAGAAATAGGTGAAATATTCAACTCAGTTTCAGCATGAGGGCCCATAACAGGAGAAGCCACCGGCGATTGCATTGCAGCTGCAGTTGTCATGGTTGTTGCGACTGTTGCGTTTGTTGAAACAGTCGATACTTGTTTATCTTCTGGATAGCCTAGAATAGATGCAAGCGAAACCCTAGTTGTTGGCGCAACAAACTCTGGAACAGATCCATGGAGTATGTCATAAATTTGAGGTACAACTGTTTTATCCGTTTGCTTGACATCAATATCAAGCGTATTGACAAAGTGCTTTGCCAAATTTATACGATCGATATTCATATAATGCTTAGTTGCTAAAATATTTAGGCTTCTTTTTAAAAAACGTGAGAACTCAGTATTATTTGCTTTAGGATCTACCATTTCCTCTGCACTCTGCGGAACCTTATCGATACTAAGTTGATTAGTGACTGCTAAAGTCAAACTTGTTACACCTGCAAATTTAAAGCCTTTTTTACCGCGAGTTTCAATGCTTCTTGGTGTACTTGGTATATTATTATGATGCATGCTTTTATTTCCTCTAGATTATAATTTTAAGTTTTTCTCTTGATTGTTTTGCACGTTGCTTGTCGCAACAACAGGCAAATTAAATTTTTTAGATTCACCCAACACAGCTGTTGGAAAAACTTTGAAACAAGGTGGAAAATCAATGGCGTGTCGTTTTCTCTCGTGTCTTGGTGGAAGATTAGTTGTACCGAACAAAGTTGATTTGCTCTGTGCGATAGTGCAATGAGTGCGTGATAACATGATGTTTTCTTTTTCATCGGATAGAATTTCTCTCTCCTGTTCTATCAATTTATTTTTGCTTCTCTCTCTATCTAAAAAATCTAAATATTGCAGATATTGTTTACCCTTTTTTTGTGCTGGCGTAATCATTGATTCAATTTGTTTTGCTAATTTTTCTTCTTCGTTTGCTAGATCATTTTCATAATTCAATAATCCAAAAAAATAAATTTTTGCTTGGTTGATATAATCGTAATTGCCTAGTGTTGGAACAGGGTTTCCTTTCCATTCTGCATGAAATTGCAAAATAAATTTATGTGCGCTTTCATTAACATTTGCCTCAATAAAATTGATGTATTTTGACTTTACTTCTCTTATGGATTTTTTAACCATAGTCAATTTATTTTCTAATTTTGTATATGAGTGCTGAGATTCTGATTTTGCTTCAGACAATGGCGATACTTCTGGGATAGCTTCATCACCATCAGGAAAATCAAATGAAACTTCTGGAGGCGGAGGAATTTGTTTGAAAGCTTTACGTTCGGAAAATACAGCTCGGCGTTGATCACCTAAGACAAGAAATCTTTTAAAGATTACTAGAAATTCATCTGTAATCTTTTGTGCTTCTGCTGACAATTGTAGGGGCTCATCAAGAATTTTAACGTCCGGCGCTGCTAAATTAGCACTATGTTGACGAACTTCGCGATCTCTAACTGCAATTAATTCTTGACGAAATTTATGTTCATGTTGTTTATAAAATTCCTTAAACTTTTTTTGATATTCTACGGTTTCTTGATCGACTTGTTGGTAACGTTCATTGAGTTCTTTTAATTTTTCATCATACTCCAGTTTGGCATAACAAAGAGGAACACGCTCACTTAGATTATGACTAAGTGTAGGTGTATTAGCTGTTAGCTGTCTTGTGATAGACATCATTACCCCTCGTTTGTATTGCAGTAAAAGTATTAGGAAGAGAAACAAACGCAGCGATGATTGAAAAAACTGGATAAAATGGCGGTGTAAATACTAGTCATTGCATACTAAGCATTTTAATCGTTTTGCCTTTCTCGTTTGCGTGTTTTCTTATCTATCTTTTTGATTTTGTTACTTATTTTGTCATTATAGCAAGTTTTAGGATGATAAATCAACCTATTTTTATGATTTTTTTGTATTTTTGTGCAAGTAATTAGTGAAGCGGAAAAGCAAATCCCCCTTTTTCAAAGGAGGAAAATTCGTGTCATCCCGAGCGCAGCGAGGGATCCCCCTATAAGCAGGAGATCCTTCGCCGCAAAAAACGCGGCTCTGGATGACAGCTACGCTCAGGATGACATAAAATTTATTTCATTCTCATTTGTTGACCGCCCACCGTTGAGATAGGTGTAGACGCAGGCTTGTTTAAGACTGTAGATTCACTTAATACATTAGCCGGAACTACAGAACCTGAAGATGGAACATTACTTGAAAGCGGCGGTACATTTTCTTTTTCATCCATTTTTAAATCTTTTTTACTACTCTGAGTATTGTTTTTAGCAAATACTGTTCTTAGAAAAGCTTCATCTTTTAATATTGGGATAAAGCGCAATCTAAGCTCTCTTGATGATAGATATTTTAGATGATCAAATGCATTTTTCACTTTTGCTTGTTGATGTTGCAAAGATTTCAAATAATTATTTAATTGAAAATAATATGTTTTTGCCTTATTTTCTAGAGGTTGATCACCTAGCTTAGGGATATTGCATTGTTGATATTCTTTATCAAATTGCTCAATAAGCTTAGACGCATCAAAGTTAGCATTTACTGATTTAAACTTTTCACGTCTATCTGTGATTTTCTTTATCTCTTGATCAATGGAAATCCTGAGATCATCCAGCCTAGCTAAAGCATCAGATTTTTCTATCTGCTCACTGATAGAAAAGAGTTCTTCATTTCTAATAACTTCATGACCACCTGGAAATACAAAAATAACTGGAAGTGTTGCTAAAAATAAACGGTGAGAACTTGGCTTTTGCTTAGTAACTGCTGTCTTTGAACCTGTACTTTTATTTTCTTTCCCGCTTCTAATAGCTGAATCATCTGCTGAAAACATAACTACCTCTCGTTTGCGTTTATTTATTTTGTCTCTTATTGGTGCAATTTAACCATTAGATAGATAATAAATCAACCTATTTCTGTTATTTTTTCGTATTATTGCGCAGTGGAGCTAAGGGACATTTCGCTAGGCTAAAACTTGTTCCAACTCATGTTTTAAATCATCTATCGATTCAATACCCACAGAAAGGCGTATTAAACCATCAGAAATACCTAACGCCCGGCGTTGTTCTGGGGGGATACTGGCATGGGTCATAATAGCAGGATGTTCGATTAAGCTTTCAACGCCACCTAAACTTTCAGCCAGGGAAAATAAATGGCAACGCTCTAAGACTTTTACTGTTTCTAACAAATCACATTTTAGTTCAACAGAAATCATGCCACCGAAATGTGACATTTGTTTTTTGGCAAGTGCATGTTGCGGATGTGATACTAAGCCAGGATAAATGACTCGTGATACTTTACGGTGTGTTGCTAACCATTCAGCAAGTTCCAAAGCATTTTGACAATGTCGTTCCATGCGTACTGCTAATGTTTTTAAACCACGCAACACTAAAAAACTATCAAAAGGTGATGCAACAGCGCCTATGGCATTCTGTAAAAAACCCATGCGCTCGCATAATTCCGGACAGTCACCTACGACAGCAATTCCACTGACCACATCGCAATGACCATTCAAATATTTTGTTGCTGAATGTGTCACAATATCAAATCCTAATTCCAATGGGCGTTGTAATATAGGTGTTGCAAAAGTGTTATCTGCAACAGAAATCCATTTATGTTTTTTCGCAAGCGCTGCAACTGCGCGCAAATCCACTAATTTCAGCATAGGATTGGTAGGCGTTTCTACCCATATCATGCGTGTTTCGGCGCGCATAGCTTTTTCGATATTTTCGGGATGCGTCATGTCAACAAAAGAAATTTGTAGACCTGCTGTGTGTTTTCTCACTTTTTCTAAAATTCGATACGTGCCGCCATACAAATCATCCATAGCAATAATATGATCGCCGGGCTTGAGTAATTCTAAAATCGTTGCGGTCGCGGCCATTCCAGATGCAAATGCAAATCCTTGTTTACCGGATTCTAAATCGGCAACACATTGTTCATAAGCATCACGTGTAGGATTGCGTGTGCGTGAATATTCATAACCTTTATGTTTGCCTGGGCTTTCCTGCACATAAGTCGATGTCGCATAAATCGGTGTCATAATGGCGCCGGTAACAGGATCTGGGGCTTGACCGGCGTGAATGACGCGTGTGGCTATGTGATTTTTCATGTGAGGAATCCTTTTTCTTTCATCCAATGATCATCAACAAATTTTGTTAGATAATTGCGTATACCATCAGCGAGCACCACTATGCATTTTTCGCCTTTTTTTAAGCGTTTTGCGGCTTGCAATGCAGCCCAAGTTGTTGCGCCACTGGAACCACCCACTAATAATCCTTCCTCGCGAATTAAGCGGCGCGCGGTGAGAAACGATTCTTTGTCATGCGTTTTAATGTATTCGTCTATTAATGTATTATCTAATACTTTTGGAAAAAAATCATAACCAATGCCTTCAACTAAGTACGGCTTGATTTCAGTGCCACCACCTAAGATAGAACCGTAAGGATCTACACCTATAATTTGAATTTTGGGATTGGTTTCTTTTATTTTTTTCGCAACTCCGGTGATAGTTCCACCCGTGCCTACTGACATTACAACCATTGCTAGATTATCACCAGCATCATCTAAAATTTCTTGTGCAGTCGCATGATAATGAATATCGACATTGGCTGGATTACTGTATTGATCTAAAATATAGGAATTGGGAATTTCTTTTTGTAATTTTTTTGCGACTTCTATGTGGCTGTCGGGATCATTCCAGGCAGCAGTTGTGGGTGTACGATATATTTTTGCGCCTAATGCTTCGAGTACCACTTGTTTTTCGTGGCTCATTTTTTCTGGCATAGTGATTATGATTTTGTAACCTTTCACAGCAGCCGCCAATGCTAAACCAATACCTGTATTGCCTGATGTTGCTTCTATTAAAGTATCGCCGGGTTTTATTTTTCCTGATTTCTCTGCGGCATCTATCATGGAGTAGCCAATGCGGTCTTTCACTGAACCGCCTGGATTTAGAAATTCACATTTGCCATACATTTCGCAAGCTAAATCTTTTGCGATATGATTGAATTTCACTAATGGCGTATTTCCTATGGCATCTAATATTGTATTGAATCTCATGTTTTCTCCATGCCTATTCATCAGAATGAACTACTGTAAACGGCTCTCCTGCATATTTCATTATATGACACGTCACTGAATTTCGATTTCTTGTTAACTTACCGCTAAGTGTAATAAACATCGATTTACCAGAAATGACGCCATCTTGTAAATGACAAAAATTATTGATAGCAATACAATCATTAAATTTAAGATTGGACACCGTAATCTTGTAGGAACGTTCCGAAGAAAATGCCACCCAGAAATTATCGTTGTTGCGAATATCAAAAACATACGGCAATACTTGTCCTGATTGCATATCACGAATGATGAGTAACCAAGTAGGTTTGCCATTGATTTTATCAAAATGGGTATTGATTTGGATGGTTTGGTTGATATCTGCATATGAGCAATTAGCAAATACTAGCAATAAAAATCCTATCACTATTTTTTTCAACATATCAGTTACCTTGTCTGCAAGTACGCCACATCAAGCCTATGGCAAGTAAGATAAAAAACACAAACCATGCCAACGACCACTCTGCCAAACTCAAATGTAAAAATTCCCAAGTTTTTTGCGAGCATTCTGCACTGCCTATCAACACTTTTTTAATCGCTTCCCAAAATGGCAGCGCTTGTAATAAATATTGCAGACTCATACCACAATCTGGCGCTTGACTCGCAGGCAAATGTTGCAACCACACTTGTCTGCCTGCAAGTAAAATACCTAAACTGGAAAATAATAAAACTAATAATGCAGCACTCCACTGCCCTAATTTCCGTAACGTTGCTGCCATCCCAAAAAAGAAAATGACACCGAGTGCAGCCAATACAAATCGCTGCAACAAACATAATGGACAAGGAATAACACCGTCATGGATTTGCACATATTCTGATAATCCTAAAAGCAGCACGACTGCTAATAATCCAATAAAATGTAACGCGCGTGGTGTACAAAGTTTCATTTGATTACCTTAATAAAATTCACTGAGTGAGTATAACTGATAGGGATAGCTAGAAGGAATAAATAATTCACAAATCCTCTTTTGAAAAAGGCGTTGTTGCATAATTCGTTTGATTCCATCGTCCCGCGGCTTGTCCGCGGGATCCAAACGCCGTCCCGTGACTTGTTCACGGGAACCAGAATAAATTATTCCCTGGATCCCGCGGACAAGCCGCGGGACGACGTGTATCATCAAAGGAATTATGCAACAACGTCTTTAAAAAAGGGGATTTTACCCCCGCAACCAATTCTGCAAAATCAACTGTGCTGCCACACAATCGATTTGTCCCTTTTGCAACGCTTTGAATCCACCTTCATTAAAAAGTCGTTCACGCGCATCTTTCGTGCTCAAACGTTCATCCATTTCATACACAGGAATTTGAAAACGCGCTTGCAAAGATTCAGCAAACAATCGCGCATGACGTGTAATTGGCTGCTCTGTACCATCCATATTTAAGGGAATACCGACTACAAACGCCTCCGGCTCCCAATTTTTAATAAGTTTATCTAAACTGTCCCACTGCGGTATTCCTTCAACTGCTTTAATCACAGACAATGGTCGCGCCGTCCGCGTCACCTTCTGGCCCACTGCAACGCCAATGCGCTTCATGCCAAAATCAAACCCTAATACAATGCTTGATATATTCATATTTGCGTACAATAACATAAAATATTTGTGCATACACTTTTTTTTTGCTATCATGTGTATGATTCCTACGGAGGAAATAATGATTCGTACCAATGTTATTGTAGATGAAAAACTAGTTAAAAAAGCATTAAAACTAACCAAATTAAAAACTCGCAAAAGTTTATTCGATTATGCTCTGCGAGAATTGCTGCGACATGAACAGCAACGTGATTTGTTAAAATTACGTGGTAAAATTCATTGGGAAGGTGATCTTGAAGTTATGAGAGAAGGCAGAAATTTATAATGCTGATAGATACAACTGTGTGGATTGATTTTTTTGCCAATAAACCAACACATCAAACGATATATTTAGAACAATTAATTTCTGACAGAGAAGATATATATCTTTGTGGTATTATTCTAACAGAAATCCTACAAGGAATAAAAAATTCAAAAGAATACCATCAAATTGAAAAATCATTAAGGCCTATTCTGTTTGTTGACATGACTCAATCAACATTTATTTTAGCAGCAAACATTTACCGAAAATTGCGAACACAAGGCGTTACTATTCGCAAAACCGCAGATTGTATGATTGCAGCTGTTGCCATTGAAAATGGCCTCACACTTTTACACAATGACAAAGACTTTAATCCAATAGAAAAATATTGTGGATTACACACTAAAAAAAATAATTAAGGGCACCTCACCCTCCCGACGCCGCGTCCCAATTATCGCCAACACCTACATCAACCAACAATGGGACTTTTAATTCGGCAGCAGCCATCATTTTTTCGCGGATGATTTGCGATAATTCTTCGACTTCATTTTCTAAAACTTCGAACACTAATTCATCGTGCACTTGCATAATCATTTTGGCGCGCAACTTATGTTGTTGCAACCATGCGTGCAGTGTGATCATAGCGCGTTTGATAATATCGGCTGAAGTTCCTTGTAACGGTGCGTTAATCGCGGCGCGTTCTGCGGCTTTTTTTCGCATCATTTGGCTAGAGTTAATATCAGGCACATACAAACGACGACCAAAAAGTGTTTCAACGTATCCAACTTCGTGTGCTTTTTTTCGGGTGTTTTCCATGTAATCTTTCACACCAGGGTAGCGCGCGAAATAACGATCAATATAATTTTGGGCTGCTTGCCTATCTATTCCTAATTGTTTTGCTAACCCAAAAGAAGACATCCCGTAAATCAAACCAAAATTAATCGCTTTTGCGCTGCGGCGTTCTTCGCTCGTTACTTTTTCGAGTGGAATTCCTAACACTTCTGCAGCTGTCGCTTCATGAATATCTAAGTTATTCTGAAATGCTTTTAATAAGGCAATATCATTGGACATATGCGCCATAATACGCAATTCAATTTGTGAATAATCCGCACTGATTAATTTGCATTGCTTTGCCGCCACAAATGCTTGACGTATACGTCTGCCTTCATGCGTACGCACAGGAATATTTTGTAAATTAGGATCAGAAGAAGACAAACGTCCTGTTGCAGCACCCGTTTGATTATAAGACGTATGTACGCGATGCGTGCGTGGATTAATTTGTTCGGGTAATTTTTTGGTATATGTCGAAATTAATTTACTAAGCGTACGGTACTCAATAATTAATTTTGGAAAAGGATATTCTAGCGCAAGTTCCTGTAAAATATTTTCCGCGGTAGAAGGTTGGCCAGTAGGTGTTTTTTGCAATACAGGAAGTTGCATGTCTTCAAACAAAACTTCTTGTAATTGTTTTGGCGAATTCATATTGAATGACTTGCCGGCAATGCTGAAAATTTCTTTTTCGATTTCTTTTACGCGAGCTTCAAGTTCGATACTTTGTTTTTCTAGCATTTTTGCATCAATGTAAACACCGTTTCTTTCCATTGTCACCAACACAGGCACTAGAGGCATTTCGATATGATTAAAAATGAATTCCAATCCTTTTTCTTTTGCTAATTTAGGCCATAAATGCTGATGTAATTGCAAGGTTACATCAGCGTCTTCTGCCGCATATTTCGCTGCAATATCAACAGGCACTTGATTAAAAGTAATTTGTTTTGCCCCTTTTCCCGCAACATCTGTAAAAGAAATCGTGCGCCAACCTAAATATTTTAGTGCCAGCGAATCCATATCATGGTTGTTTGAACTACTATCTAAAATATAGGATTCTAACATTGTGTCATATTTTACGCCTTGTAACGTGATCCCATAATTTGCCAGTATTTCCATATCATATTTAATATTGTGGCCTATTTTGTGAATATGTGCGTTTTCTAAAATGGGTTTTAGTTGCTGCAACACATACTCACACGATAATTGTTGTGGCGCATTTTCATAATCATGTGCTAGAGGAATGTATGCCGCTTTGCCTGGCTCAATTGCAAATGAAAGACCCACTATTTTTGCTTCCATATAATCCAAGCTCGTTGTTTCCGTATCAAACGAAAAAAGTTTGGCGTGCGATAATTTGTCTAACCAATATTGAAAATCTTTTTCTGAAAAAATAGTTTGATACTCTGCATGTTTATCTTGGCTTTGCGTATTTTGGTTTTCAAGTAAATCACTTAACCAAGTTTTGAATTCTAATCTTTGATAAAGTTTGATAAGTGCATCTTTATTTGGCGATGTTTTATTTAATTCGGTATAACTCACCGGTAAATCAACATCCAATTTAATCGTTACTAGTGTTTTTGACAACGGTATTTGCGTTAACACATTTCTTAAATTTTCACCCACTTTACCAGTAAAGTTATTTGCATTGTTAATAATGTTATCTAGCGTTTTATATTCTTGTAACCATTTAACCGCTGTTTTGGGGCCTACAGATGGCACGCCTGGAATATTATCGCTGGTGTCCCCCACTAGAGTCAGATAATCAATCATTTGCTCAGGTGATACACCGAATTTTTCTTGCACTTTTTCTGAGGTATAGTAGGTATCAGTCATGGTATTGACTAGGGTAATATGTTCACCTACCAACTGCGTCATATCTTTATCGCCAGTCGAAATCAGCGTGGTAATACCTTTTTTTTCTGCCGATTTTGCCAAAGTCCCTATGACATCATCGGCCTCTACGCCATCTACAACCAGCAAAGGCAAACCCATGGCCTTAATAATTTCATGAATAGGCTCAATCTGTTCGATTAATTCCGGTGGCATGGCAGAGCGATTGGCTTTGTATTTTTCATAAAGATCTTCGCGAAACGTCTTGCCTTTGGCATCAAAAATAACAGCAATATAATCAGGATCATAGTCTTTGAGTAGGCGCCGCAGCATATTCGTCACGCCATAAATAGCGCCTGTCGGAAACCCGACTGAATTAGTCAGTGACGGCATAGCGTGAAAAGCGCGGTAAAGATAAGAAGACCCATCGACTAAAACTAAAGGTTTGTCTGGATGTTTACTCATGAGTCATATCCAATAAGGCTTAAAAACAAGTCAGTATTCTTGCCTACTCACACCCCCAAAACAAGGGTGTTATTGAATAAATAAATTATTCATATAGTTGCGATATTCTTTTAATTAATTACGATATTCTCAGGCCATAGGCCTGGCAGCTCCCCTAGCCTAGGGCAAGCGTGCTTTTCACGCGCCACCCTAGGTAAATAATAGCTTTACATAACTGCTTGCGCTGTAAGCGCAAGGATTACCAATCAATTTTATCGCATTATCTAAGAAATGCGCTTACAGCGCGAACATTGTTTAGGGGCATCCTTACCTAGGGCGGCGTGCACAAAGAGCGTGCACTTGCCCTAGGCTAGGAGAGCTACCAGGCCTGCGGCCTGAGAATATCGCACAGTTAAATAATTTATTTATGCAACGCCAATCGTAGCCCCAAGCGCATCCTCTCCATCTAGAACAACCTATTTAGCCAATATTGGCCATTTTCCCCTCTATTTTGAGCAAAAAACAAGCTATAATATAAGGGAGTAGAAGTGTTTTAGGAGGTTTTTATGGGCACTTTAAGATCTGTTACACTATTACTAGGCATTGTGTTTCTCGTGCTTGGAATTGGGGCTTATGTCCCGCTACTTGCAAAAGATGGTATGGTATTTGGCTTTTTCGCTGTAGATACCATGCATAATATCATTCACTTGGTCGTAGGCGCTATTGGCGTATATGCTTGCACAAGAGAGGATTATGCTAAATTATTCTACAGAGTATTTGGGGTGATTTTTGCGGTTATTGCTATTCTAGGTTTTTGGAAAGGCGCTGACCTTTATATGATCCATCCAAATAGTGCGGATAATTTCTTCCACCTTATTGTTGGTATTGTTGGCTTATATTATGGTTATTATTTCAATAAAAAAACAGAATAACGCAGTTTAATTTCCGCCCTAGTCTTTCGAAAAGAACAGGCGGTTTTTTTTCCCTATAATTTTTATTTTTAAGCATGTACACTGTCTACCCGTTAAAGGAGAGTAGATGCGTGAGCACCACACTGTGGGGGAAATGTCTTAACTGCCTTGAACAAGAATTCCCTGATAATCAATTAAACACTTGGATAAGACCACTACAAGTTGAACATAGCAATGGCCAACTGGTACTACTTGCGCCTAATCGTTTTGTTAAGGATTGGATAGTAGAACGTTTTTTAGGACGCATTAAAGAATTAGTCATACAATTTTGCAATGATCACGAACCGCCAATGATTCTCGTAGAAATTGGCAGCAAAAGTACTGAACCTCTGAAATCAGAAACCATTCTTCCTATCACCAGAGATAAAAAAATAATCGCCGAAACCCAACATTATCAAAGCAATCTAAATCCTACTTTCACCTTTGAAAATTTTGTAGAAGGCAAATCCAATCAACTAGCACGCGCTGCTTCACAGCAAGTTGCGGAAAATCCTGCCATTGCTTACAACCCTCTATTTTTATACGGTGGCGTAGGTTTAGGCAAAACCCATTTATTGCATGCGATCGGGAACCAAATTATTCGGAATAATCCAAAAGCAAAAGTGTTGTATTTACATTCTGAACGTTTTGTTGCCGACATGGTAAAAGCATTGCAAACCAATGCGATGAATGAATTTAAACGTTTTTATCGCACAGTTGACGCATTATTAATTGATGACATTCAATTTTTTGCGGGAAAAGATCGTTCTCAAGAAGAATTTTTCCACACCTTCAATACCTTACTCGAAGGACAACAACAAGTCATTTTAACCTGTGACCGTTATCCTAAAGAAATCAATGGCGTAGAAGAACGCTTAAAATCACGCTTCGGCTGGGGACTGACTATTGCTGTAGAACCACCTGAATTAGAAACGCGTGTTGCTATTTTAATGAGTAAAGCTGAACATACGAAAATTGATTTACCTTACGAAGTCGCATTTTTCGTTGCAAAAAGAATTCGCTCCAACGTACGTGAACTAGAAGGTGCATTGAAACGCATTATTGCAAACGCACACTTTACTGGGAAAGCTATCACTCTAGATTTTGTAAAAGAAGCCTTGCGCGATCTTCTTGCACTACAAGATAAATTAATCACCATTGAAAATATTCAACGTACCGTTGCAGAATATTACAAGGTAAAAATAGCTGATTTACTATCAAAGCGCCGCAACCGCTCAATCGCACGACCACGACAAATGGCTATGGCACTTGCTAAAGAATTAACAAATCATAGCTTGCCTGAAATAGGTGACGCATTTGGCGGCAAGGACCACACTACTGTTTTACACGCCTGCCGAAAAATTGCAGAATTAAAACAAGCTAATCAAAGTATAGAAGAAGATTACACTAACCTATTAAGAATTTTAACTACTTAAGGGCTTTCCTTATGAAAATGACTATTACACGCGCTGCCTTAATGAATTCTCTACAAAATATTGTAGGTGTTGTCGAAAAAAAACAAACCATGCCAATTTTGGCTAATGTTTTAATTTCTGTTACAGAACACAGTCTCACCATGACGGCAACAGACAGTGAAATTGAATTAATTTGCACAATACCGCTAGAACACCCAGCACAATCGGGTACATTCACGGTATCCGCTCGCAAGCTATTCGATATTTGCCGTGCGCTGCCTGATGACGCAGTATTACAATTTTCTTTGGAAGAAAATCATTTATTATTACGCTCAGGTAAAAGCCGTTTTCAATTAGTGACTTTACCAGTCAGCGATTTTCCTAATATAGAGCATCCTGTTTTTACAACTGAATTTTCAGCGCATCAGCATAAACTAAAAAAACTTTTTAGCCATGTTCATTTCGCTATGGGACAACAAGACGTACGTCATTATCTTAACGGTGCTTTATTTAACATAGAAAACGGCTCTATCCATTGTGTTGCAACTGATGGCCATCGTATGGCTTTCAGCACGATAGATAATATTACGATGGCAGATGATCTTGCGCATAAAGTTATTCTTCCGCGTAAAAGCGTCATGGAATTAATACGTTTACTCGATTCCAATACCGAAAAAGAAATTAAAATTTGCATAGGTGAGAATCATTTCCGTCTCAGCACACCGGAATTTATTTTTACTTCTAGACTCATCAATGCCCCTTACCCGGATTATCAAAAACTAATTCCAAAAAAGATTGATAGCACTATCATGGCAGATCGTAGCGCATTAAAAGAAGCTTTTTCCCGCGCCTCTATTCTTTCTAACGAAAAATTTCGTGGCATTCGTCTGCAACTAGAGCATGATTTAATGCGTATTGTGGCAAACAATCCTGAACAAGAAGAAGCCGAAGAATTAGTCCACTTGAGCTATCAAGGTAATACGATGGAAATTGCTTTCAATGTCACTTATTTATTAGATGTGATTTCTGCGCTGGACTCTGAACATATTTGTTGGTCTTTTAGCGACCCTTACGCAGGCGTGCTTATTGAACCTAAAGAAAAAGACGGTAGACGCTACGTCGTTATGCCTATGCGCCTGTAATCTAACTACAAATAAGCATTATTGCATAACGATTTAAGTTCCATGCCAGCCGGTGGGCTATCGTTATGCAACAATACCTCAAAAAAATTGAGATTAAGATGTTAAATAAATTCATCATTACTCATTTTAGAAACTTAATTGATGTTACATTCACACCTCTTCAAAAAGGCGTGAACCTTATTTATGGCAATAACGGCAGCGGCAAAACAAGTGTTTTGGAGGCAATCTATTATCTTAGCCGAGCCCGCTCATTCCGCAGTAGCACAGCAGGGCGCGTAATTAACCACGCTGCCGAATCATTTACTATCTTCGCCGAACTTGCAACATCTTGCGGCCAAATAACATCAATTGGCATAGAACGGCAATTATCTGGCGCGCTACAGATGCGTATCGCAGGACAAGAGAATCGACATGTCGCAGAACTTGCTAGTTTGCTACCCGTGCAAATAATTAACTCAAATTGCTATAATCTGCTAGATGCTGGCCCTATTTTTCGCCGTCATTACTTAGATTGGGGTGGTTTTTATTTCTCTACACAATTTTTACCCGCTTGGCGCAATTACGAGCGCACATTAAAACAAAGAAATGCGGCTTTACGCGACAAACTGCCGCGAAAAGAGTTAGACAGCTGGACACAAAAACTGATTACCCATGCAGCTACACTAGATAGCTTACGACGGGATTATGTAGAACATCTTTTGCCCTTGCTAAAACAAAACATGCAGACAATGCTGCCCAGAGAAACACTAGAACTACGTTATTTTCCTGGATGGGATGAAACAACAAATTATGCAGCTATTTTGGAAGATTCTTTTGGTAAAGATATGTATTTAGGCCACACTCAATTTGGCCCTCACCGCGCGGATTTAAAAGTCACAATTAATCATATTCCTGCGAAAGATATTTTGTCACGAGGACAGCAAAAACTCTTTGTTTGTGGTATGATATTCGCCCAAGGAACACTATTAGAAAAGCACACAACATTGCGGCCCATTTACCTTGTGGATGACTTGCCAGCAGAGCTAGATTTAACAAGTCGCTCGAATTTAATGCAGCTCCTGCTATCACAAGAGGCCCAAGTATTTATAACGGCGATAGAAGAGGACATATTGAATCCTTTATTGACCCAGGTCCCCCACAAAATGTTCCACGTGGAACATGGGAACCTTACTGAAACCAATTGTGGAGTAATAACAGCGTGAGCACTTCAAATTACGATTCATCGAAAATTAAAGTTCTAAAAGGACTGGATGCTGTACGAAAACGCCCCGGCATGTACATCGGTGACACCGATGATGGCACGGGATTGCATCATATGGTCTTTGAGTTAGTCGATAATTCGATCGATGAAGCACTTGCAGGTCATTGTGATAGGATTTGGGTCACGATTCACAGCGATGAATCCGTGAGTGTTAAAGATAATGGCCGTGGTATCCCCGTAGATCTACACCCCGAAGAAGGCGTTTCTGCGGCAGAGGTCATCCTCACCGTACTGCACTCGGGTGGAAAATTTGATAATGATTCCTATAAAGTTTCGGGAGGATTGCACGGCGTAGGTGTTTCCGTGGTCAACGCGCTTTCTGAAGACCTTTATTTGACAATACGCTTGAATGGAAAAGTCTATGAGCAACAATACAAACACGGAGATCCACTGGCTCCATTAAAAGAAACTGGCACCACCACTGAACGTGGCACAGAAGTCCGCTTTAAACCTAGCTCAGAAACATTTACCCATATCCAATTCAGCTACGATATATTAGCTAGACGTTTGCGCGAGCTTTCTTTCTTAAATTCGGGCATTCATATTCATTTAAACGATGAACGCAGCGGCAAACATGATGCTTTTGAATACCATGGCGGTATTCGTGCCTTTGTTGAAGACTTAAATCTAAATAAAACGCCTATCCACAACAAAGTTTTACATTTTATCGCAGAAAAAGATCGTGTTACTGTTGAAGTTGCATTGCAATGGAACGATACTTTTAACGAAAAATTCTTTTGTTTTACCAATAATATTCCGCAAAAAGACGGTGGAACCCATTTAGCAGGCTTTCGCAGCGCCTTAACACGTGTTTTAAATAATTATATCGAAAAAGAAGGCTATTCGAAAAAAGCAAAAGTAGAAACCACAGGCG
>Ga0207093_1009_pt1 | contig 60313 bp, 58 predicted proteins | sample Alteio_BWMinHeat_89_FD_153519 | JGI IMG/M metagenome (GOLD analysis project Ga0207093, IMG submission 153519) | Enriched cells from forest soil in Barre Woods Harvard Forest LTER site, Petersham, Massachusetts, United States -... | ecosystem: Environmental > Terrestrial > Soil > Temperate forest >... | reverse complement strand
AAGGAGAGCCTTTTATGAAGACGAACAAAGTCAATGTATCACAAGGAAGAAGCACTACAGCCCCTACAGGTCGTACGCCATCCAAACAAGTAATGAATTCTAAGCAAAAGGTCCAGCAAGCCGTGAAGACCCTTCCCCCTCCTGTTCCTACCTACCAGAAAAAGCTGAACCGCGATTCGACTCCCGCTGCTAAACTCGTTGCAAAAATTGCCAGCAACATCCTGCAGCAGAAGAAAAAAGCCCTAGCGCCTAAGAAGCCTGTACGCCAAGGCTAGCTTCAAGAGATCTCCGGGAATAAAGGGCAAGAATCCAACGAGAAGTGCCTTTTCCATCCCGATAAACGATCCCAGGTAGGCTACGCCAAATAGGTAGGCTGCCAGGTCTGCACCGATGAGCGAGAGGAAGATCTTGCTGTTCGACATCTCGCGTCTGTTTTGCAGCAGAAAGCCTGCGACATAAGCCGATGCGAGGTAGCCGATCAGGTAGCCACCGGTGGGGCCAGCAAAATAGAGGGGACCGCAGTTCCCTCCTGCGAAAACGGGCATTCCACACAATCCTTCGATCAGATATGCGAGCACCATCAGCGAGCCTCTGCGGCTGCCTGTTAGAGCAGCGAGCAGTATCAGCATTTGCAGGGCAAATGCGATAGGCACGGGCGAAAAGGGCAAGCGGATCGCGAGTGGAGCAACCAGGCCGATGAGGAGGCTGCCTCCGAGAATGAGGGCGGTTTCGCGTACAAGAGTTGCGCTTTTTGAGGAAGAAAGAGCAATTGATCTCATTTTTCACCTTTTGATTTAAGTATTTCTGTTGCTTTTTGGCATATGGCCCGGGCTCCCGCAAAGGTCAAAGTGCGTGGAGCATCTTGCAGAGAGAGCCATTTGCCATCGCGTATTTCCTGTTCTTGTAGCACAGGAGTTCCTGATACCAGAGCAAAAAAATAGTGTACGCGCTTGGTGACTTTGACGCCACGACGCGTGAAATGGTACTCCTCATCGATGGATCCGTGCTCTAAGAAGCGCTCGATGACAAGTCCGGTCTCTTCATTTAATTCGCGTTCTGCTGCCGTTTTAGGGTCTTCTCCCGCACTGGATTTCCCTTTCGGGAAACCCCAATGATTCCCGTTGCGATGCAAGATGAGAAAGACCTGCCACACTCCTTCATGTGACCTAAGCGGAATGATGCCGTAAGACTCTTCAATCATATGCCTTAAAGAGTAGGGCGGCATTATGTCCACCAAATCCAAATGAATTGGAGAGAGCTACATCGACGTTGCACTCTTCCGCATTGACTCCTACGACACCTACCCCTTCTATTTCGGGCACAGGGTTTACGAGGTTGATGGTAGGATGGAGTTTGCCAGTGCGGATCGCCATCACTGTGGCAATCGCTTCGATACCGCCTGCAGCTCCGAGGCAGTGGCCGATCATTGATTTCGTCCCATTCACCTTGATCTGGGCGGCTTTAGGGCCGAACGTCTGTTTAATTGCTTGCAGCTCCGCGAGGTCGCCCCCAAGGGTCGAGGTCGCATGGGCGTTGATATAATTGATGCGGTCTTTAGAGATTCCGCCGTCTACAATGGCCTGCTCGATACAGAACTGTACTCCTCCGCCATCTGGGCGGGGATCTGTCATGTGGTAGGCGTCGCAGTTGACAGCACCACCGACATACTCTGCCAGGATGGTTGCGCCGCGTGCTAAGGCGTGGTCGAGGCTTTCGAGCAGAAGGACACCGGATCCTTCTCCCATGACAAACCCATCGCGATCCCTATCCCAAGGACGAGAGGCGCGTGTGGGATCATCATTGCGCTCAGACAGCGCTTTGATGGCTACGAATCCCGCCAGTCCAATCGGATTGATGGCGGCTTCAGCGCCACCGCATAGCATCAGATCGGCATCGCCCCTACGGATATGCTCGGCAGCGGCGTAGATCGAATGGCTTCCTGTTGCACAAGCTGTCGAGATCGAGTAGTTGGGGCCCATAAAGCCGATATCGATAGCGAGGAGAGCTCCACCCATATTGGTGATGATATAGGGAACAAAGAAGGGCGTAAGGCGCTTATACCCTTTTGTTATAATGGTCTGTGCTCCCTCGTAGAAGACGGACATCCCGCCCATTCCGGAGCCGATGATGACTCCACAGCGCTCTTTATTGAGCTTTTGTAGAATATCGGGCGTGACGCCGCCTGCTTCAAGGGCGCGTTTGCCTGCGACAACGGTATAACTGATAAAGGGGTCGACGCGGCGGGCCTGTTTTTTATCGAGGTATTCGCCTACGTCAAAATTGCGGATCCATCCGGCAAAGCGGGTGGGATATTCCTCGCATGGGAAACTTTCAATCGGAGTGACGCCGCTTTCGCCGGCGAGGAGTTTTTGATAAAAAAGGTCTACATCATTTCCAAAGCAGGAAACAAGACCCATACCTGTAACAACAACACGTTTTTTCTTCATATCGCTATATAAAATTTATCTGTGAAAAGTATACCCGAGACTTTCTATCCATGCAACTGCACAAACGTGCCCGAAAAAAAATTAAACTTTGATAGCTAAGTCGATAATTTTGCCTTCGCGATAGATATCCTCTAAGCGGTACAGATCGCGTATGCCGGGCATAAAGAGATGGATCATATAGGCGCCGTAGTCGAGAACGACCCAGTCCCCATTGGAAAGACCTTCAACAAAGAGCGCTTTTTCGCCCCTTTCTTTTAGCACCTTCATCAGCTCGTGGGCCATGGCGATAACATGGCGATCGACCATCCCCTCAGCGATGATGACATAATCAGTTAAAGTTGAAATACCCCTGACATCGAGAGCTAAGATGTTAGAGCCTTTTTTGTCAAAAATAGTTTGACCAATAAAATGAATAATTTCGTCTTGCATGGGGCTACAAGTATAGGTTTTTAGCCTCAATGTAGTCTAGGACTTTTGCAGGGACGAGATGGCCGCAGTACTTTCTTTTTGAAAGCCGCTCGCGCAGCTGGGTGCTGCTGATTTCCATGATGGGGATTGGGGTAAATCCTTCCTTGAGCTGAGGGGGCAGCGAGGCGCTATGACGCGTTCCTATATAAGGCGGCGCCATTCTGAGTAGCGTATCGATCTCTTTCCACTGGTCAAGACCTGGAAGCTGATCGTCACCTAGAATGAGATGAATGAGCGCGTCCGGGCGGCTCTTGGCGAGTGCGCGGATCGTGTCGATGGTGTATGAGGGCTCTACCTTGATGGCTTCCCAGTCGAGCAGTTCAAATTGCGGAATGGGTGCAATAGCCAGTTTAACCATGGCCAATCGATCTTGCGGGAGAGCCACTGTTGACTCTTTATGCGGTGACCGAAAAGCGGGGCAGAAAAAGATCTTATCCAGCTTCCTTTTTTCGAGCATCTGGATGGCTAGATTGAGGTGACCGAAATGGATCGGATCAAAACTGCCACCGAGAAACCCAAATTTACTCAAATGATCCCCCACTGATTTTTCAGAGAGAAGGCGCGTAATTTGCGGTCGGGATTGACGGCGATGGCGTGACCGGCCGCTTGCAGGAAAGCCAGGTCCAAAATGCTATCTGAATAAGCGGTGACCTGCTGGCGAATGATCCCCAGTTTGGCTACGATCTTTTCTAAGTGAGAGGCTTTGTCCTCGCCCTCGAAAATGTGATCGATTGCAGCGAGGCGCTTCTCCTCATCGACAGCATATTCGGTAGCGCGAAATTCTTGCACGCCTAAGCATTTAGCAAAGCGTTTAACGAGAAAGCTGGGCGAGTTGGAGAGAATCATCGTATAGTGTCCGAGCTGCTGCGCTTGTTTCAAGCGTTCGAAAGCGGGCATATAGAGACCGTGCATAAGATACTCATTGACGAAGCGGTCGGCGTAGTGCTCCAAAAGCTCTAGAGACTTACCGCGCAAGATCCATTCAAAAGTACTTTGGTGGAGATCTTTCAGCGACATGCCAAAGAGATGGTAGCGAAAATAGTATAGTCCGGAGTGCATGAGCGCAGAAAAAGGCAGCACCTTCTCTTTGTAGAGAAAGCGGCAAAAATTGGCGCTGCTATTACCCTTGATCAAGGTGTAATCCAGATCAAATGCACTGATGCTAACGCTGTCTTTCATAGAGCTTTTCTTCCAGCGTATAGCGCAGAGCGTCTAATTGATCGAGACGATTTTTTTCGCGTTCGATCAGTTCTTGGTAGAGCATCGATTCGGCAAAATTGAGATTCGAGCCGCCTGCGACCTTGCGATGGAGCTCGAGTGCATCTTTGATCTGTTTGACGCGCGCTTTCATTTGCAGGACAAATGCTGCGAGATCTTCGGGCTCGCTTTTTTCAAACGAGCGATCGACGAGCTCTTCTACGCGGCAAGAGAGCATCAACTTATCGATCTTAGACAGACCTTTGTCTGCATGGATTTTCTGCAGAAGAGCGGCAGCTGTACTCTCGACATCCTCTTCTCTGTTTTCGAGGGCTTCGATCTCCTCTTGGAGCTGGGGCAGCGCAGAAGGAGGCGGCGCAGGTCTTTCCGGACGCTTGGGCTCCTCTTTTTCCACTTTTTCTGTCTTTTCCGCTTGGGCGCGCTTTTCAAGGCGCACTTTTTTCGCCTGCTCTTCTTTCACTTTGATCTGATCCCAGCACTCGCTGAGCGACTGTCTCGTCTCATGAAAGATCTGACTGGATACCGTCAGCATTTTGCTTGCCGCCTGAAGGGCGCGTATCTCATCTTTCATGACGTAGAAGGGCTGTTTAGATCTCTGGGCGCCAAAATTCATGTCGATAAAGCCCTTTACTGCTTGCGCAAATGATTCGGAGAGCTTTTGGATCAAGGCTTTGCGCTCAGGAAAGACTGTATTGCCCACTTGGTCCAAACGGGCGAGCAGTTTCTGTTTAACCGGTGCACGCAAGGGGCTCTTAAGGATCTCTTTGCGCAGCTGCTGCAAACGCGCGCCGAGCTGGCCAAATAGTTCGATGCGCTGCTGAGTGGTGCGGAAAAATTCACTATTTTCTGCAAGAACAGCAGAATTTGCCGGAAACTCTACAGGAGCGATCTGAGCGAGCTTCTGCTCTGCCGATGCGAGATCTTCTTCCACTGCTTTCAGAGCGAGATCGATCTGCTCTTCGGCAAAAGAGGACTGCTCGTCGGCGACTTCTTTGAGTCTGCGCACCTCTTGTGCGAGCTGAATATACTCGTTCCAAAGAGTCGTACGGAGCGGGGCAGCAAGATTTTCTTTAAACAGCGCAAGGCAGAGGCGCTGGGCTTGCCAAAAGTCGCGAAACACGACCCTCTCCCCTGTCAGGGATGCGCGCATAAAATCGAGCGCCAGGCGTATTTTCTGCTCAAGTGCACTCTCTGCTTCAACTGCACTCTGAAAAGCTTTAAACGCTTTTGAGGGAGCGGGCTGCTTCTTGGCGGGTTTTTCTTCTAATGGAATGGGGGCTTGTTCTTCAGTCATAGTGTTAAAAGATTCTACCTCTTAGAAGAAGATTTTGCCAACGAGTAATTCGTTCTATGTGTACAATGTTTCACCAAAACCACAATTTGAGGTATTTATGGCTGCACCATCTATTCAACATTTTTCTTCCCAAGCACCTATTTCTATTGATGAAGTCAATACTCTCTTTTTCACTAATCCCGGAAACATCAACCTCCACATTATGTGCGACGAAATGATGGTCAGGGCGGCGACTAAGGGTCTTACTGGCGAAGAGCAAAAAACGATATATGATTATTGGAATACGGTGTCCAATGATGTGAATTGGCACTTTCAATGTCTGGCACAGTTCAACTCGCTTTTGGGGGAAGTTCTTAAAGAGGGCAGTAACGTTCTAGGCGCTAAAGAAATTTTCATCAAAAGTAAAGTAAATCAAGGCTTTACTGTAGCAGATGCAAAGGCGGAGTTTGCAAAGGCTGCTCAGGTTCGCATGAATGGTTTTTTTGAAGGCAAACTCGCAGAATTTCAAGGCAACTACATGTCAATCAAGACGCCCCAGGAGAGAATAGCTCAAGAATACACGATTTTACTCGGACGCTTTAAAATGATGCCTACAGCTAAATATTACCTTGAAATGGAGCTACTCGCTTTTGGTCATGGTCGTGAAGAGTTGGAAAAGATCGAAAAATGCCTGTCCCCCCTCACACTATATGAGCGTCGTGTAGGCGAACATTTTGTGCAGTATTCTGCGCGTCCAAATACTACTTTGAGAGATCTGGAAGACAAGGTAACAGGTGAACTCCTGCTGTTTACTGCAGTTATGTCTCATAATCTTGTATGATTAAAGCCACCGCTTGATCGACTGAGAGGTTTTCGATATTTAGCCAGCGGAAGAGCGGCTCTTTGCGGAACCAGGTGAATTGCCTCTTGGCGTAGCGCCGGGAGGCTTGTTTAAATGCCGTGACGAAGGCATCGAAATCGTCGGGCGTTTGCGCGCTATCCAGGAATTCCAGGCACTGGCGGTAGCCGATTGCTTGCGCTGAAGAGGTGTTCTGGCGGAGCCCCTTGTCCTGCATCTGGCGCACCTCCTCGATCAGCCCCGCTGCAATCATCTCATCACAGCGCATCTCGATATACGAATAGAGGATCTCCTTAGGCAGATAGAGAAACCAGCAGCGGAAATCGATCTGCTCCTGTCTCTCCTGCATTTTGGGAAACTCCGATACCTTGCGGCTCGTCAAGGAGATGATTTCGAGCGCGCGGACGATTTTGTGGCGGTCGCTGTGGGTGATCTGCATGGCATAGTCGGGATCGAGTTCTTTTAACCTGTCGTAGAGGATGGTGCTCCCCTTTTCGCGCATCTCGTCTTCGAGCTTCTGGCGCACCTCAGGAACGGAGGGAGGTCCTTGCGGCGGGCCATAGATAAGAGAGTGGATGTAAAAGCCCGTTCCCCCGACTACAATGGGGACGTGTCCCTTGGCTAGAACAGCGTGGATGACACGCATCGCCTCTTCATAGAAGTCGGCGACATTAAAGTTCTGGATGAGGTCGCGGATGTCGATTAAGTGATGGGGAACTTGTGCGCGCTCTAGAGCCGTTGCTTTGGCAGTGCCGATATCGAGTCCGCGGTAGACCTGCATCGAATCGGCGGAGATAATCTCCCCTCCCATAAGACGGGCCAGAAGAAGAGAGTGTTTGGTTTTGCCGACGCAGGTTGGCCCTGCTAATACAATGACGCGCGGTTTCTTTGGACGAGTCGCGATTTTTTCACGAAGCGGGAGTGTCCCCGCGCTGAATTGTTTGAAAGTGGTGTTCATTTTCCAAGAGCTGTAAGAGCTTCTTGTTCGGTTGAATAGATGCTCAGCACGCGTTCAAACCCCGCCATTTTGATAATTTCCATTACATCATCCGCTATGTTGCAAGAGACCAGATGGCCACCCCGACTTTTCAATTTCTTGGTCGCAGAAAGCAGCAGGCGCAAGCCTGCGCTACTCAAATAATCGACTTTTGCAAAGTCGAAGAGGATGCGATCTTTTGTGTCTAAAAGAGCTCTGATCTTATTTTCCAATACAGGAGTGGATGCCGCATCAATGCGTCCTTCCAATCGGATCAAAACAGCTCCCTCTTTCTCTTCTACTTTTACCTTAACGCCTAGCACAATAAGCCTTCCTTTCTTAGCGAAAAAATAACGCCTTAGGCTTTTATAGGGAAGAGGAACCTATCTCACTAAAGATTTTCGCCGATTTTGGATTCGAATTGCAGGGGTAATATTAACTCCAACATGACCCCTGCAATTTGAATCGAAAATCGACTGAAACTCTTTAGTGAGATAGGTTCAGATTAGTTGACCAGTTCAAGGCGAACGCGCTGACCGAAACGGGCGCCGATCGTCATTGCCAGCGTGCGCAGAGAATTGATAATTCTGCCTTGCCGTCCGACAACTTTAGCCACATCTGTTGGAGAGACGCGGACTTCGATCAGAGTGCCTTTTTCGTTTTCGACGATTTGGATCTCGACTGCATCGGGTTGATCAACGAGATTCTTAATGAGATATGTAAAAAATTCTTTCATACTTACTACACGCAATTTGCGTTTTCAGGGCTGAATTTACCACGTCCCTCGATTTATTCACAATTAAACTGCTGGTAGACTATAGGATTTTTTAAAAAAAATTCATCACAGAGAACATAGAGGAAAAGGAGAAAATTCTATTTTTTCTCTCTTTTTTTCTCTGTGGTCTCTGTGATCTCTGTGGTGGATTTTTCCTGTACGAAGGCGAGGTCGGAAAGGCGAAGATCTATGACTTTGCGCGGGCAATACAGGAGCGTCTGATGCCCCTTGGGCTCAGGACAAAGACTTTGCTCTTTTTCCAGGAGCGTGAGCCTCAGCTTAAGGAAATTCGCGAGCTCCTGGGAATAGTCCTTCGCGCTCAAACGCAGAATGCGCGGGATCATCCAGCGCACCTCTTTCTCTTTTTTAATCTCATCTTCGATGACAAGGACGATTTCGCGCGTGCCATAGCTGCGCTCGAGCGCGCGTGAAACGTCCACTCGCCTTAAGATAAAGGGCCCCTCAAAAGCGGGGTCTTGAAAGAGGTCGAGAATCTGAAAAGCTACTTTAAGTTTGTCATTTTTTAGAGAGCGGTTCCATTCGGGAGCTTCTTTCAGCCCCAAGAAGATCTCTGGAAGGTTTTTCGGAGGAAAAAAGGGGCTTAAGGGAAAGGGCGTGCCCACCTCATCGATTGCCGTATTGGGACAGTCTGCCAGAAATGCCACAGGCTGACGCACGGCATAGTCCACATAGACGATCCCTGGGCGCAAGAGGCTCACGTCAGCTTCTTTGATGACGGGAGATGAGCGCAGTTTGGCGGCGGCTTTTTGACAATTGAACTCTTTGCTGGGCGTCGGCTTATCAGCGGCCAGCTCCATCAGTTCGGCGAGATAGGTCGTTTGCAGCGCTTCGCACTGGGGTCCCGTCTGCACGATGATTTTAATCGGGACGGGGCTCGAACTGCCTCCCCACCCTAAATAAAGCTGCAGGGCGAGGTACCCTAGACCACCGGTGAAGAGAGCAGAAGCGAAAATCCAGATGAGTGAACGCCTCACTTGTGTTTGAGCTCCTCGAGAACAAGGGGTCCGACATTGGTAATATCACCCGCACCCATTGTGATGAGGATATCGCCTGGTTTTAGGTAGCCGCCAAGAAATTTAGGCAGAGAGGCGCGGTCCACATATTCCGTTTGCGGGCGATGCTTTTTCACCCCTTTCTGGATGAGCTGTGCGGTAATTCCAGGGATGGGCGGTTCGCGCGCGGCGTAAATATCGGTGATAATGACAGAATCGGCATACTCGAAGGCTTCGGAAAACTCCTCTAAGCAGTCGCGCGTGCGTGTGTAGCGGTGGGGCTGAAAGGCCACGACGAGGCGCCGTGGATGCGTCGCGGTTTTGAGCGCTCTTAAAGTGGCAAAAATCTCCGTAGGATGGTGGGCATAGTCGTCGTAGACCTCGATTTCGCCGCAATTGCCTTTTTTCTCAACGCGTCTTCCTACCCCCGTGAAGGTGGAGAGTGCGGAGCGCAAGAGCTCTTCTTCGATATTGAGCTGAAGACCCATGCCAAAGACAGCTGCAGCATTGAGTACATTGTGGGCGCCGATCAGAGGGATCTCGATCTCGCTGTAATGGTTGTCCTGAAACGTGAGGTCGAAGACCATTTTCCAGCCGAGCTGCTGAAAATTATCCACTTTTAGATCTGCTTCATCCGAAAATCCGTAGCTATAGCCATCGAGCTGTAGCGCGGTGAGGCGCATGTCGTCGCGGCACCAGAAGAGATGCTCGTGGGATGCGACCTGACTCGCGAACTGCTTGAACCCCTTATCGAGAGCCTCATCGCTTTTCCAATAGTTCATATGGTCATTTTCGAGATTGGTGATGATCGCGCCAAAACAGGGGTAGTGCAAGAAGGAGCCGTCGCTCTCATCCGCTTCTGCGACGAAATAGGCGCCCTCTCCATGGTGGCCATTGGTTTTGAGACCAAGGACGATCCCGCCAATCGCATAAGTGGGGTCGAGGCCCACTTGGGTGAGCACATAGGCAAGCAGGGAAGAAGTGGTCGTTTTCCCATGCGTTCCCGTCACGAGTAGCGGAGCGTATCCCTCCATGAGCTGCGCGAGCAGTTCGGAGCGGTGTAAAATCGGAATGTGGGCTTCTTGGGTTGCGAGATATTCGGGATTGTCTTCCGGGATGTCCGTCGAAACGACGACTGCATCGGGGTGTTGCACATTCTCGCGCGCGTGTCCGATGAAAATTTCAGCACCTGCGGCACGCAGGGAAGCGACCGTTGCAGAAGCAGCCAGGTCGCTGCCAGTCACCTTCTCCCCTCTTCTCAAGAGGATCCGGGCAAGTGCGCTCATGCCGATTCCGCCAATTCCTATAAAATGGTAGTGTTTAATCATAAAATTTTTTGTAGCACCTTTTGTGCGAGCTCTTCTCTCTCGTGTTCTTCCATTTTAAACGCTGCGATCTTTTGTTTCATCCTTTGCCATTTCTCGCCATTATTACTCATCAGATCTTCTATGGCAGTGGCAAGGCTCTGGGCCGTTAGCGCCCCTTGCGGCATCCACGTGGCACCGCCAATGCGCTCCATTACTTGTGCATTTATTTCTTGATGGTTGTCCGCCGCCTGAGGAAAGGGCACGAGTAGACCGGGCACTTCAAAAATAATCAGCTCTGACAAGGTGGCTGCACCGGACCTGCAGACGACAAGATCGGCGGCGCGCCAGGCGATATGCATCTTATCTTCAAATCCCTTCACTTTGGCGCGCACTCCGCGCTTATAGTAGTGGATCTCCGCCTCTTTGGCGCTTTTCGCCTCCCCGGTGAGATGGATGATCTGAAAGGGAAAGGAGAGCGAGAGCTCGAGAGCAGCGCTATTGATCGCCTGCGCCCCTTGAGATCCGCCAAAAACCAGCAGAGTGAAAATAGAGGGATCGAGGCCATACGCCCGCCGCGCCTCTTCTTTGGAGAGGGCGTGTACAGCGCTGCGTTCGCACCAGTAGGGCATGCGCACCAGCAGCTTCTCCCCTTTCAGATGCTCTGCGGTCTCTTCGAATTGCAGTGCGGAAAAGAGGGCGCGTCCTGCGAACAAGCGATTGACCCGGCCGGGGTAGGCGTTGGATTCAAAGAGAATGATCGGGATCTTTTTTAACCAGGCCGCACACAGAAGTGGAAAGCTGTAGAAGCTGCCAAATCCGACCACGAGCTGCGGCTTGAAATGGTTGAGCAGGTCGATGCTCTCGCGCACGCCGCGTCCAATCTTGACGAAGGAATCGACGCTTTTGAAGAGCCCCCCGCGGAAGGGCGTTGCGCTGGCGACTTCGCGGTAGGGAAAGGCCTCGCGCTGAAAATAACGGTTAGAGGCGAGGAGACCTCCTGCGAACAAGAGCTCAATATCGGGTCTCTGCTCCATTAGATCGCGCGCGAGCGCTTGAGCAGGGAAGAGATGGCCGCCTGTTCCTCCAACGGCAAATAGGATTCGATTATTCTTTTGCATAATGTTTTACATCTCTGGAGACGCTGAGGATCAAACCTAAAGCGATAAAGTTTCCCATCAGCGAAGATCCGCCATGGCTAAAAAAGGGCAGGCTGATTCCCTTGCTGGGAAGCAGACCCGAGACTACACCTAAATTTAAAAAAGCCTGAAAACAGATGAGGAATGTCAAAATGGAGGCGACGTAAAAGCCTTCCATGCGCGGCGCTTTCGAAGCGAGGTAGAAGCCGATTCCTCCCATCGTCATGTAGAGCATGATCAGCGCGCTCATTCCTAAAAAGCCGCACTCTTCCGCAAAGATCGCCGCTATATAATCGCTGCGCGCCTCGGGCAGGTAGTCGAGCTTCTGCAGGCTCTCTCCAATCCCCTTTCCAAAAAGGCCGCCCGAACCGGCTGCGATCTTCGCCTGATGCGGCTGGTGGCCCTTGCCGCGCAGATCGAGTTCCGGATGGAAATAGATGTTGATGCGGTCGTGCACGTGGCTCATTTGCGAGGCAGCAATGCCTCCCATAACCGTGAGCAGCCCGAGTGGCAGCACCCAATAGGTCCACTTGAGGCGCGTGAGGATAAAGAGGATGCAGAGCGTCATCAAAATAATCGCGACAGTCCCGTTGTCGGGTTCGATCAGGATCAGTCCGAGCGGAATGGAGAAGAGCAGCATCAGCTTGATAAATGCGCGGAAGGTAAGGCTATTTTTGTCCTGTGAAGCCACTTTGATATAGACGAGCGGAATCAAGATTTTCACAAACTCCGAAGGCTGGAGCGAGTTGCCAAAGACGTTGATCCAGCGGTGAGCGCCGTTGATCTGCTGGCCGATACCCGGAACGAAGACGAGGATGAGGAAAAGCGTAGAAATTCCCAGCAGGATGCCGCTGAGTTTAACGGTGTTCTGGTAGCCGAGAACGTAGACGCCGATCGCACAAAATGCCGCTAGAAGCGCGTAGACGAGCTGGCGCAGAACAGCATATGTCGTGCTGCGATCGAGCGAGCGATCGAGCACTTCGGCGGCTGTCGTATTGAACACCATGAGGATGCCGAGCAAAAAGATAAGGGCTGCTGTTGCCAGCAACCCTAGGCTGTAACGATTCATTACTTGATACGAAGTTTATCACCCGCTTTCAGACGGCGCGCCTTGTCCTGATCGAGATTGTTCAGTTTCAGGAGTTCTTCGAGCTTCATGTGGTTTTTCACCGCAATTGTCCAAGGATTATCTCCAGCCTTGACGGTGTAGTATTTTGGTCCTTCAGATTTAGCAGCCGCAGCAGAAGTCGTAGCTGTTTTGCGTGTGCCGGGAGAAACTTTAAGAACCTGGCCAATGTGCAGGTTGGCATTAGAGAGATTGTTGATGCGCATGATATCTTTCACAGTTGTGCGATGAGCGCGTGCAATTTTTTCCAGAGCATCGCCTTTCTTCACTGTGACATCGATAAGAGCTGCAGGTATTGCTGCGATGGCTTGGTTTTGTCCTTCACTTGCAGCAGGTGTGAATGTTTGTAGGTCAGCAGCAAAATCGAGGGCTGGTGCTTGTGCTGTCGCTACTGTTTCTGAAGGAGTAGGAGTTGCTGCAATTGCAGGAGCGCTCTGGGCAAATTGCTTGAGGACGAGGTCCACCTCGTCGCCTTCTGCCGACTTGATTTCATTTTTTGCGATAACAGGCTCGGCACTTTTCGGATCGGCCTTGTTATCTGTTTTGGCGAGTGGAATATCCACTACTTTTTGTGTGCTTTCGACTGCAACAGTGGGCTGCTGATCTTCGCTGCGATTGCTGCGCATAGCACTAATAAACAGCGCAACCAGGATAGCGGCGTTGACAAACACCGCGATGATGATCGTATCTTTGCGTGTCATAACTAAATTCTCCTATTTACAAACTTCTTAAATTCTTCTCCGCGGTGTGCATAGTTTTTAAAGGCATCAAAACTGGCACAGCCTGGCGATAAGAGAACGACCTCACCGTCCAAGGCACGCTCTTTTGCTCGCTCTAAAGCTTCCTGCATTCCCTCGCACCGGGTCACAAGAAAATCTCCACCCAACTCGTGGACAATTTTTTCTCTGCTCTCTCCGAATGCGAAGATCTCTTTGACTTTCTCTTTAAAAGCTTTAAGCGGGGCAAATGTCCCCCCTTTATCTACCCCGCCAGCTAGCAAAAGCACTCTGCTGGGCATAGCCTCCAAAGCTCGGACAACCGCATCGACGTTTGTCGCTTTACTATCATTGTAATAGTCGACACCGCCGATACACGCGACAAATTCTATACGATGTGCTGGTTTCGCAAAAGTCTCTAATGCTCGGCAAAAACTTTCTCTGCTTACCCACTGTTTAACAGCGAGATAAGCAGCTGTGGCATTTTCTCTATCGTGAGCTGCCTTCACCTCTCCTATCTCTTCACCTCGGTAAACCTCATACGGCAGATCGAATTCTTTGGCAAACTGTTTTGCAACCTCTTCGTACACAATCAACCTTCCTCCGCTCTTTAAATAGCGCTCCAAATGGCACTTCGTCTGTGCATATTCGGTAAAGGAAGTATAGCGATAGAGGTGGTCCTCGGTGATGTTCAAGATAAGACCGACATCAAATGCTTTTGTATGGAGGGTCTCCAATTGAAAGGAACTCACCTCGATCACGAGGATCTCCCCTGGTTTTTTGCGGTCAAGGTAGTCGATGAGAACATCGCCAACGTTGCCAAGCGCCACCGCGGAATGCCCATTGCAATTCAGCACATGCTCGATGAGTTTGACCACGGTTGTTTTTCCGTTGGTTCCCGTAACAGCGATACAGAAATGGTCTTTTAAATGGCGCAGCGCCAGCTCCATCTCTCCTGCAATTTCGAGCTTTTCTGCTAAAGCTGATACATAGAGAGGATGAGTGCGCGGAACGCCGGGAGCGGGTACAAAGAGGTCGAACCCTTTGACGCTTTGCACCTCAGAACTCGTCACCCAGCCCGGCTCTTTGTCATCGACGCAGAGAAGTTCCCAGCCCTCCTTCTGAAGGACGCGCGCGGCTGCTTTACCGCTCGCCCCCATTCCCAAAACCAACGCTTTCTTCATAAATCACTGAAATTTTAACGAGATAACGCCGATCATGGCAAGAATAAGGCCGACAATCCAGAAGCGCAAGACGACCTTCGTCTCCGGCCAGCCCTTATATTCAAAGTGGTGGTGCAGGGGTGAGCAGAGAAAAATGCGCTTCTTATTGCGGTACTTGTAGCTGCCGACCTGCAAAATAACCGACAGCGCTTCCGCGACAAAAATCCCGCCCACGATTGCAAAGAGAAATTCGCGCCTGAGCAGCACCGCGGCAACTCCGAGGATTCCCCCGAGGGTCAGTGAGCCGATATCTCCCATGAAGACTTGAGCAGGGTGGCCGTTGTACCATAAAAATCCGAGGCACGCTCCCACCATGGCGCACAAATAGACCGCGACCTCCCCACTCCCTTCGAGATACAAAATATTGAGGTAGCGCGAGAATTCGATGTTGTTGGAGAGAAAAGCAAAGAGCGCAAGCACTCCCGCAGCAAGACCCACCGTTCCGGCGGCAAGGCCATCGAGACCATCAGTGAGATTCACCGCATTAGAAGAGCCCGCCACGACAAACATCGTAAACAGCACACCGGCGATCAGGCCCGCTCCGCCTAAGATAAAAAACGGCGCCTTTTTAAATGGCAAGTAGTAGCGCCCCATATACTCTTGCGAGGTCAGCGACTTGGTGACCAGGTCGCTTCTGCCCTCGATCTGCACTGTCTCTTTAACAGTAGGTGCAGTTTGAGGCCATAGCACCCAGAGTCCTGCCACAAGACCGAGCAAAAGCTGCAATCCCAGCTTTCTTTTGCCTCGAAGTCCCTTCGAGTTCTTATGCTTCATCTTCAAATAATCGTCATAGCCGCCAATCAGACCCAGCCAGACAGTCGTCAGCGCAAGCAGCCAGGTGATCCCGCTCGAGAGATCCATCCATAGCAATAACGAGACGAGCATCGAGAAAAGGATAAGAATCCCTCCCATCGAAGGAGTGTCTTTCTTCTTCTGGTGCAGTTCGATCAGGACGGGGCAGTCTTCGACGCGGATCGACTGACCGGTTTTAAGCTCGTAGAGCTTGCGAATGAAATTAGGACCTAAAAAGATCGTGATGAGAAGAGTGGTGATAGCAGCGAGCAGCATGCGCGTCGAGGAATAACCAAAAGCAGCGGGAACTTTAATTCCCCAGTGAGAGAGCAGTTTTAACAGGAGGAGGAGCACGAGATATCATCCATAATTTGCCATAGTTTTTGTGAATTTTCCCCTTTGATGAGCACGACGTCGCCAGCTTGCACCAAGCCTCCCAGTCTCCTTTTCATTTCTTCTAGATCTGAAAAAAGTTCCACCGGACGCCCAGCTTGCTTAAATATCTCGACCATCGGGGCGCATTCCGCACCGATACAGAGCAGCTCGTCGACACATTTCAGAGCCAGCTCGCCGATCTCAGCATGGTGCGCATGCGATAGATGGCCTTGATGTGCCATTGTCCCGAGCACACCTACTGTCCGTCTACCTTGAGAAGGTTTGGGAAGGTTTGTGAGCGCTGCGCGCATCGAAGCGGGGTTAGCATTATAACAATCGTTGATAAAAATCACACCCTCTCGTTCGATCGTCTCAAAGCGCATCGCAAAAGGCTTTAAGCGCATACAGCCGCGCTGGATCTCCTCCCAATTCAGGTCGAAGGCGCATGCGACAGCAATCGCCCCCGTGAGATTTTCCAGCAGATGGCTCGCTGTAAAAGGCACCTGCATAAACGGCAGATCCGATAGCGAGTAGATGATCTTGGGGCAGCGCGTATGGAGGATTGCGGGAAACTCGGCGGCCTGCGCGCTTAAGAAACCGATCTTGGTGCGCGGACTATTGAAAATTTCCGCTTTTGCAGCGGCGACCCCTTCCAAACCATTGGGAAAAAAGCCGATGTGCGCAGGAGCAATTGCCGTCACAAGAGCGACGTCCGGAGGAGCGATCTCGACGAGCTTGGCGATCTCTCCGGGAAGGCTCATCCCCATCTCAAGCACTAAAATATCATACTCGCCTTCCAGATTCAGTAGGGTGAGCGGAAGCGAGACCTGGGAGTTGGCATTTCCATGCGTTTTTTCCACTCTGTAGCGCACGGAGAGCAGATCGGCGATAAACTCTTTCGTCGTCGTCTTCCCCACCGATCCCGTCACAGCGACAATGCGCTCTTTGCGCTTTTGAAAGACGAGTTTTGCAAGGTGGTGCAGTGCATCTAAGACGTGCGGGACGCGCAGAAGCACGAGGCCAAAATCATCCCCTGCATAATGCTGATCGACGACAGCTCCAACCGCACCTCGCCCAGCGACATCGCGCAAGAACTGATGGCCATCGACTTTGACACCCTTCATGGCAAAAAAGAGCGAACCTGGTTGGATCTTACGGCTATCGATCGCGAAATCGAGGACGGTTTTTTTCGAACTGCACGCTAACGATAGCGCCGCTGCAATCTGTTCTAATGTTTTACCTTTCATGAGTAAAGATATAGGCGATTTTCCTCTTTTTTCGCCACACTTGCACAAATTATTTACCTTACGCTAGAGTGCTTCCGTTCTAACTCTAAAGGAGGATTATGCGCACAGTACTTACATCACTACTCTCACTTCTCTTTCTAGTACCTGGTTTTGCAACTGAAGAACCGCAACTCGACATCCGTATTCCCGTTGTGGACATGAACGATTTTTATAACGAAGACAAGCGCGAGGAATTCCTCGTCACGCTCTTTGATGCGATGAAAAACGTCGGCTTCTTTGCCGTCCGTCATACAGGCGTCGACAGCCAAGTGATCCGCACCGCATACGCTCAAGCCGAGCAGTTCTTCAAACAGGACCCCGCATTCAAAGAACAGAGCTTTTCCAAAGAGCTCAGAGGCCAGCGCGGCTTTGTCCCCGGTGAAAGAGCTAAAGGCAATCGCGCGAAAGACTACAAAGAGTTCTATCACATCGGCCGCGAAACAAGCTCTGTACCCAACGTCTGGCCTGAGCAAGAAGGCTTCAAAGATGCGCTGACCACGCTCTACGGCGAACTCGAACAGTATGTCATTCCCCTGCAGCAGGCTATCGTTGCCACCATCAATCAGCACACCGAAGCAAAACTTCCGCTCGATATACTGAATATAACGACAAAAAATGGCGAGTCTCTGCTGCGTGCGCTCTACTACCCTGCTCTATCGGAAGAACAGATCCAGAATCTTGAACAGCCCCTCTATTGGGCTGCAGCTCACACCGATATCGACTATCTAGCGATTCTGCCTTATGCGACAGAGCGCGGGCTGCAAGTCGAATTAAACGGACAATGGCTCACTGTGATCGTGCCTGAAGATGCGTTCATCGTGAACATCGGAGATATGCTGGAAAACATGACCAATGGCTTGTTTGTAAGTGCCAAACACCGCGTCGTGGCTCTCGAGCCCAATAAAGATCGCTTCTCAATGGTGCTCTTTATCCACCCCACCTCCGAGACAGCGCTCGATCCCCTCCCCGCTTGCATCGAGCTCACCGGCGGCAAACAGCTCTACGCACCAGGGACTAGACAGGAATTTCTCTGGGAGCGCCTCCTAGAGCTCAACATCGCTCCAGGCCTCCTCGAGCCCTACTCCAAAACTGGCCACACGGAAAGACAACTGCAGTATGGCCGCCAGAGTCCACAAGTCGTGGAGATGCTGATCAATAATGGATTAGCTAGCGATGAGATGCTCAATCTTTTAAAACTTCAAGAGACAAAGAGCTAATATCACTCCAAGGGGAAAAGAAGGCTAAAAAAAGCGCTTTGAAGTCATAAATAGGCCCCCATCCAGCACCATAGCGAGCCAATTTTGTATTGGCTCGCTCTTCTTGCGGGTGAAGGACAAGTTCTCTACTCCATACTAGTTGCTGGGCAAGGGTAAAAATCATCGCCCCGCCGAAAAAGAAGAGTCCGCCTATAAGAGCGGGAATCCCCATGAGAATGCGCACCGGGTAAAAATCGATTTTCTGGGCAACCGAGATCGCTCCAGCAATTACTTGCTTGCCGACATAGGCAATCCCAAAAGGCAAGATCCCAAGAGTCAGTGCAACACCCGATTTTGTATAGAGCTCACAGCCTGTGATGGAATCTGGTGTTTCGCCCAGCACTTTAGAACGATTAATTTTTTCAACTTTCTCTGCTTGCAGAGGAGTCTTTGAGGAAGAAACTCGATCTATCATTTAAATCATTGACCTCTTATAATTTGACCTTCCATAAGGTGGCATAGCCAAGCGGTAAGGCAGGAGCCTGCAAAGCTCCCATACCCCAGTTCAAATCTGGGTGCCACCTTCACATAAATATTATACCTGATGCTCTATCTTATCGCCACACCCATTGGCAACCTTGGCGACTTCACTTTTCGCGCCAGCAAGCTCCTCGAAAACGTCGATCTCATCCTCTGCGAGGATACGCGCACAAGCGGTGTTCTGCTCAAAGCTTACGGCATTAAAAAACCGCTCAAAAGCTACCACATCTTCAATGCCGCCCAGGTGGAAGACGAGATCATTCGCCAGCTCCACGAAGGCAAAGAGATCGCCCTGCTCTCGGATGCCGGAACGCCTGGAATCTCCGACCCAGGAGAACGCCTTGTCAGCCGCTGCCAGAAAGAGGGTATTCTTGTCTCAGCGCTTCCCGGTCCGTGCGCTCCCATCATGGCGCTGACGATCTCGGGATTGCCCACCGAGATGTTTCAATTCATCGGCTTTTTGCCCAAAAAGGCGGGAGAAGAGCGCACTCTCCTTGCAAAGGCTTTGGGCTACGAAGGCACGACGATCTGTTTCGAGAGCCCCAACCGCATCTACAAGACCTTGGAACTGATTAAAGAAATGGCTCCAACGCGTACCCTTGTCATCGCACGCGAGCTGACCAAGATCCACGAAGAGGTCTTAAAGGGCACAGCCGAAGAGCTTTCTAAGCATACTCTAAGAGGTGAAATCGTCCTCTTAATTGCCCCCGCTCCGCCACTCGATTTCACGGCCTTAACGCCACAACAGCACGTAGAGCTCCTTCAGAAGGAATATGGCATCTCCAAACAAGAGGCGATCAAAATGGCCGCCCAGCTCCGTGGCACTTCCAAAAAAGAGATTTACTTTTAGTAAAGGGTCAAGAGGGGTATAATAGCCCCCTATGGACCTGCTTGTTGTATTAGACCGCCCGAGCCTCTATGGCGCCTGCGTCGATGGCGGAACCCTCGTCCATCGCTTTAGACTCCCCGCTCAAGAAGAGGCTCTCCGCTCAGAGTTATCTTCCCTAACCATCCACAGGGCACTGGTCTGTTCAGAGAGCAATGAAACTGCAGGCGCATTTGCAGGATTCCCTCTCCTGGACCCGAAAACTGTGAAATTAAAAATTGAAGGCGACGCTCCCCTTTCTTCTGCACGCATCGCCAGACTCTACGGAGCCCTGATGCACTATCCGCAAAACGACTGCATCGTGCTTAATGTGCGCAAAGAGCTGACTTTTGATTGCCTAGACAAGCAAGGACACTGCATAGGCGGAGCTGTCTATCCAGGACCCGATACTCTGTTAGAGCGGCCGGAGTCTCCTTTAAGCGGCGGACTCTATTGGGGACTGCTGGGAGCCATCGAACGCATCATCAGCGAACTGCGGCAGGTCAACCCGTCGCCTAGTTCCGTAAAAGTCGTGGCCTCAGGCGCCATGACGCAGAGTTTTTCAGAGGACTTAAGCGAGCTTGTCGATCTCATCGATCCAGCGCTTACCTTGATCGGACTACAAGAAATATTAAAAGGAGAAACAAATGTCACCTAATCCAAAGGAACTCATTTTTGAAGAAGAGGCGCGCAACAAGCTACGCCAAGGTATCGACCAGCTCGCTCAAGTCGTGGGTGTAACACTCGGCCCAAAAGGACGCTATGTCGGTATCGACGCTAGCTGGGGCGCCCCCAACGTCACTAACGACGGGAATACCATCGCCAAAGACGTCGAACTCAAGGATCAGTACGCCAACATGGGCGCTTCCATTGGTAAAGAAGTAGCTGCCAAAATGAAGGAAAAGTGCGGAGATGGCACCACAACCTGCATCATTCTCCTGCAAGCTCTCGTCCAAAATGGCGTGAAGAACATCGCATCCGGCTCTAGCCCTATCGAGATTAAGCGCGGCATGGAAAAAGCGATCGATGCGATCATCGCCAAACTCGAAGCTATCGCTATTCCTGTGAAAAAAGACGAAGAGATCACGCACATCGCTACTGCTTCCGCATCAGGAAATGCCGATGTCGGCACACTGATCGCCGAAGCCTTCCGCAAAGTGGGCAAGATGGGCGTCATCAGCATCGAAGAGGGCAAAAGCACCGACACCACGATTGAAATGGTGGAAGGAATGCAGTTTGACCGCGGCTACACCAGCTCCTATTTCTGCACCAACAACGAAGCAATGACCGTGGAGATGACAAATCCCCAGATCCTGATCACCGACAAAAAGATCGGTTCTGTTCAGGAAATCCTGCCTATTCTGCAGTCTATTGCAAGCACCGGCAGCGAACTGTTCATTATCGCTGACGACATCGAAGGAGATGCTCTTTCTACACTCGTCGTCAACAAGCTGCGCGGATCCCTTAAAGTATGCGCGGTGAAGGCGCCCGGCTTCGGCGATCGCCGCAAAGCCCTGCTCCAAGATATCGCGATCTTAACAGGCGCTACCGTCATCTCTGAAGAGACCGGCGGTTCTCTCAAGGATGCCAACACAAGTCAGCTCGGCTCTGCTGAAAAGATCCTCGTCACCAAAGATGCGACAACCGTCATCAACGGATCAGGCGACGCACAAGCCATTAAAGAGCGTCTCAAACAGATCGAGGCTGAAATCGCGCTGGCTACAGGTTACGACAAGGAGAAGCTCGATGAGCGCAAAGCCAAGCTCTCCGGCGGCGTAGCGGTGATCCGCCTCGGTGCTGCGACAGAACCTGCGATGAAGCAGAAAAAACAGCTTTTCCAAGACAGCTTGAGCTCGACTAGGGCCGCTGTAGAAGAGGGAATCGTCCCCGGCGGCGGTGTGGCGCTCCTGCGTGCAGCGCGCCAAGCGGCAGATACTCTAAAACTCTCTGCTGAAGAGATGATCGGCGCCCGCAGTGTGCTGCGCGCCTGCGAATCTCCATTCAAACAGATCGTAGAGAACTGCGGCCAAGATAGCTCCGTTCTTCTGGAAGAGGTGCTGCTGAAAAAAGAGTCATTCGGCTACAACGCGCTTTCAGACAAGGTCGAAGACCTCGTCAAGAGCGGCGTCATCGATCCGCTGAAAGTGGTCAAAAGCGCGCTTAAGTTCGCGGGATCCGCTGCTGGAATCGTGCTTCTTTCCGAAGCCCTTATCGGGAATGCTCCCGAAGATGAGCCACCAGCTCAAAGATAGAGGAATTGAGCCAGAGTTTTTTGATCTTGCCCCCTTCAAAATGCATGAAATTCATGCCCGTATAGGAGAAACCCTTATGCGTGGGGGCAAGGTCCATAAATTGACCAAGGTGTGTGCCCTTGCCTTTGAAACGGAGCGCTAGTTTATTTCCTTGCTCGACGACATCCTCCACTTCGTGGTGAATATCGGGAAAAGAGGTCATCCAGCTATGGATGAACTCCTTAAGCACTTTTTTGTCTGTTACGACAATTCCGGGTGCAAAGATCGCAAAGTCATCAGCAAAAATCTCATCGATGACAGCGAGTTTTTTCTGGTTCCAGACCTCATTGTAAAGTCTAAGCGCGACGTCTTTGTTCATGAAACTCCTCCACAGTAGGATAGATCAGGCGAGCTACCCAATATGCGACCAAAAAACTCCCTAGAACATCGCTTAAATAGTGATCGCCGACGAAGACTCTTCCAAAAGCGAGGATAAACCCTATCGCGACATACAGAAAAAGACGCTTGGGATCTAAACAAGCCAGGGCAAACATCACGGCTGCCACTGTCACGGAATGCCCTGAAGGAAACGAGGGATTGTGCGTAGAAAAAAAATGGAAGCCGTAAAGATTTTCTTGAAATAAGAGCGAGGGGCGGTATCTGCCAAAAACTGATTTCAAAATGACCACAAGAAGATTGGAGCAGTTGACGCAGAGGGCGATAAATAGAATCTTTCTTCCTGCGCTTCTTTTTTTAAACAGAAAGAAGACGATGTAAAAAATGATCGGCCAGAGCAGGACATTGGGTGAAGGAGCTATAATCCTATCCGTTGCCTTGTAAATTCCCTCGAATGGCACCCCTTGCAGAGCAAAAGCGAGCGGCTTATCAACAAAAAAATAGCATATGACGATCAGGACCAGCAGGACCGGCGTCCAGATAAAGGGGTGAGGTAAAAAATCTTTTTTCATCTGTCCTCGGCAGCTCTCTTGCTCGAAATGGTTTTTAACCTTATTATTAATAGAAAGGGAGACAAAAAATGAATCACAATCGCAAGCCACTAACTAATGCCGCGCGCAAGAAAAGCTCAAAAGAGATTAAAAAAGCGCAAAAAGATCTCGTTATAGAAGAACCTTCTCCTACTACCAAAGAACTTTCAGTAAAAAGCGTCCTCAAGAAATATCCTAAAAAGACAGTCAAAGGGGATGAAACTACTGTCAAATCTCTTGTCAAAAAGATGGAGATTACAAAAAAGAAAAAGATTACAAAACACTCCAAACGCACCACGCCAGGGATTGAGTTCGATGAGAATACCTCAACTCCTGCCCACGTAAAGCCCGAAGGCGTCCGCTGGTTAAAAACTGTGGTCGTCCAAAGTAAATCCAGAGGCAAGACTCTCACAGCCAAGCTCCGCAAGAAAAAGTAGTGAAGAGTTCGTCAGTTATTAGACTTGCCCAGGTCTCCGACCTGCATTTTGGCGAGCCCACATATAATCCTTCGCAATTTTTTTCTAAGCGCTGGCTAGGAAACCTCAACCTCCTTTTCTCGAGGAAAAGGGATTTCTGCCACGAGCGCTTACTTCCGCTGATTGATCTTTTGCGCTCTCACGAAGTCGACTATCTAGCTGTAACGGGAGACTTCTCCGTCACGGCTCAAGAAAGAGAATTTGAGCAGGCAGCGGAGCTCTTCTCCCACTTCTCGCGCGCAGGGATAAAAGTGCTGGCCATTCCCGGCAACCACGACCAGTACACGGGCTCTGCCTATAAAAAACAGCTTTTCTACCGCTATTTCCCCCCTGTCTTTGATGAAAGAGCGCGGGTCAATCTGCGCGACCATAAAGTGACCGCGATGCAGCTGGCCAACGGATTTTGGATCGTGGGCCTCGATACGGCGCGCTCCACCTCTCTCATCTCTTCGCAGGGAGTGTTTTCGGAAGAGATCGAAACCGAGCTCGAAAAAGTTCTCTCCGAAATCCCCAGCCACGACAAGATCATCCTGCTCAACCACTTCCCCTTCTTCCAAAATGATCCTCCGAACAAGCAGCTCGTGCGCGCCAAAGCGCTGCGGGCGTTGATCACACGCCATCCCAACATCGTCCTTTATCTGCATGGCCATACCCATCGCCAAACCCTTGCCGACCTGCGTCCCAATCAACTCCCTATCCTCTCCGATACGGGCAGCAGCGTAGAGAAGGATTCAAGCGCTTTCCACCTCTTCCACCTCGACAACAAAGGTGTCCAGATCGACCTCTACCAGTGGGAGGGCGGTTGGACGCAGACAAATAAGAGGCAGTTCAAATGGAATGGATAAAAGAAGAAGGCCTCCGCTTTGGATGCACCCAATGCGGCAAATGCTGCACAGGCGAACCCGGCTATGTCTGGCTCGATGAGGCAGATATCGAAAACCTTTCGACAGAACTAAAACTCTCCAGACAAGAGTTTCTAAAACGCTACACGCGTTTCGTCGATGACCATTACGCTCTGCTCGAAATGCCCCGCACCTTTGACTGCATCTTTCTGGAAGGCAAGCAGTGCCGCGTCTATAAGGCCCGCCCCAAACAGTGTGGCACCTTCCCCTTCTGGCCGGAGAACCTCGCCACTAAAGAGGCGTGGGAAGGGACCGCTAAGCGCTGCGAAGGGATCAATTCCGATGCTCCTCTTGTCTCTTTAAAACGCATCAAGCAAGTTCTTGAGGAATAGAGCCCTCTTTTGTTAGGCTCCAGATATGAGCCTGTCTCCCGAAGCCAAATCTAGAGTCGAGCACTGGCTCCATGGTCCTTATGACCAGGAGACCAAAGAAGCCATCCTCTCCCTTAACGCCCACGATCTCAATGAAGCTTTTGGTACTTCGCTTGCTTTTGGGACAGGCGGCATGCGCGGCTTGATGGGAGTCGGCACTGCGCGCATGAACAAGTACACCATCCAGATGGCCACACAAGGCCTCGCCCGCTACCTGCTTGCCCACCCCCAACCGGATAAGCGGCGCGCCGTCTTTATTGGATATGACCCACGCCACCATTCCGAAGAATTTGCCCGCGAAGTCGCCTGCGTCTTAGCCGGAAACGGCATCGGCGCCCTGCTCTGCTCCGACATCCGCCCCACACCCTTCGTCTCTTTCGGCGTGCGCGCCAAACAGTGCTGGGCAGGCATCATGATCACCGCCTCGCACAACCCCAAAGAATACAACGGCTATAAAGTCTACTGGAGCGACGGCGGACAGGTAGTTTTCCCGCACGATGAGGGCATCGTTGCAGAAGTGGCCAAAATCAAGGATATTAGCGAGATCAAGCGCGCCAGTGAAAAAGACCCTCTCATCGAAAAAGTAGAGGGCATGCTTGACGACGCCTACTTGAAAGCGATCCGCACCATCCAGATGCGCACCTTTGCAGACCATAAAGTCGGACAGGCGCTCAAGATCACCTACACCCCCATCCACGGCACAGGCATCAAACTTCTTCCAAAAGCCTTTAAAGACTGGGGGTTTTCGCAGGTCAATCTTGTCGATCAACAGATCGTACCAGACGGCAATTTCCCTACTGTCGCCTCCCCTAACCCCGAGAAAAAAGAAACGCTCCATATGGGCCTGGCGCAACTCGAAGCCTCGCGCTCCGATCTCATGCTCGCTACTGACCCAGACGCCGACCGCGTTGCCGTCGCAGTCATGCACAAAGGCACCCCCACCATTCTAAATGGCAATCAGATCGGAGCCCTCTGCGCCGAATACATCTGTTCCACCCTTGAAGAGCAGAACAAGCTCCCTGCAAATGGCGCCATCGTCACCTCGATTGTCTCTACCGACCTCCTGGCCGCCATCGCTAAATCCTACGGCATTACCTGCGTCGAAGTGCTCACCGGATTTAAATACATCGCTGAGCAGATCCATCTGTGGGAGACCTCTAAAGCGCACACCTTCCTCTTTGGCGCCGAAGAATCCTACGGCTACCTAGCAACCGACAAAGTCCGCGACAAAGATGCCGTCTCCTCCGCTTGCCTCATCGCAGAAATCGCCCTATACATGAAAACGGAGGGACGCACCCTCATCGATTTCCTCGAAGAGATCTATAAAAAGTATGGCTACTACGAAGAAGGGCAAGCGACCATCGATTTTCCGGCGGAAGAAGAGAGCATGGAGAAGATGCGCACATTGATGCAGAAACTCCGGCTCGCACCTCCCAAAACCGTGGCAGGGTATACCGTTGAAGTGTGGGAAGACTACTCCACTGGCATCGATTCTCTGCCTAAATCCGATGTGATCCTCATGCGTCTTTCCGGCGGCGGCAAACTCACCATACGCCCCTCGGGGACGGAGCCCAAACTCAAAATCTATGCAGGCCTACGGGCAGAATACAATCAGCCTCGAGCAAACTGCTCAAAAGCGCTTAAAGAACTACTAGAGGCGGCAAAAGCATGGTTCAAGCCCTCATAACAGGTGCGACTTCAGGGATTGGCGAAGCACTCGTTCCGCTGCTCGCAGAAAAAGGCTACGATCTTATCCTTACGGGCAGAAACCTCACCAAACTCCAACAACTCGCCGCCTCGCTAAAAAATAAAACCCAGATCCTTTCTCTTGATCTGAGTGACAAAAAGGCGCGCAGTGAGTTGATCTCTCTCCTCCATGCACAAGCTCCAAAACTGATCATCAATAGCGCAGGCTCCGGCCTCTATGGAGACTCTCTCTCGTTATCTACAGCTGAGCAGCTCGATATGATCGCCCTAAACATCGACGCCCTTGTCGAGATCTCGCTGGAAGGCGCCAAAGCCCTCATCGCCCACAAAAAAAAGGGCACCATTCTTAACGTCTCATCGGCCGCTAGCTATTTCGCCTATCCCCTCTTCAACACCTATTCGGCGTCCAAAGGCTTCGTGCGGCAGTTTTCCTGCGCCCTCGATGCAGAACTCCGCGAAAAAGGCGTGCGCGTTCTCGTCTCCTGTCCCGGACAAGTCGACACGCAATTTAGAGCCCGCTCCTCCAAAGGCATCTCCAAAGGCAAAAGTCATCTATCCATGCCCACCACTTTTGCTGCTGCAGAGATCTGGAAGCAGATTGAAACAGGCAAGGGCGTGCATATTTTCGACTGGCGCACGCGCCTACTCGTCTTCATCTCTCGTTTAGTTCCCCGTCCCTTCCTTGAAAAATACCTCAAGGCCTCTATGAAGGATCGAATCAAAGATTAGTAAACTAATGCAAACTCTATTAGAATACATTACATGCCAGCCCTTGATTCGGATTTAATTGACGCACAGAAATCATGCAATTTTGTGCTTTTTAAGCCGACTAAACTTCCAAATGACTTGGAACTAGTCGATAACCAGTTGCGCACTGAATCAGCAGAGATAGTCGCTACTTATCGAATCGTTCTGGCAGGTCCGAATAGAAAATTATCCCTTAAGCAATTTTTATACGACTGGGCGCCTCCCGCCTATGATTATCCTAGCCTATGGAGGAATGCTGCGATTTCCCCTCTAGAGGAAACACCTGCCCCAAAACCCTTTTTAGTTGATCAAGATGTTGCATGGATAGGACTTAACTATAGAAGACAACGGGCAGGTTCTTTAAGTTTAATGAGAACCACGATCGAAATAACGGAAATCGAAGGTGATTTCAGTGATGATGAGTTCATTGATATTTTTCGGCATTTACAACCCGTTGATCCAACTATTACCGCAATGCCCTTTGCATACCAATGTCAATCGTTTCGCTATCAGAAAAATGCATCCCCTGTTCCACTCAGCTATTGGAGCTATACTCGCAAGCAGGAGTGGACGCTTATCCCACTTGTTCCAACCGATTCCACAAAAGCACCTATAAATCTTTCCGATCACGGATACTTCCTGAACTCGCTATTTGTTTTAAATGGATTTGAAAAAGAATATTACTATGAAAAGCGAGGTTCTCCCGGCAGCTATATACGTCTGTTAATTACTCCGTATGGATCTGACGATTCGATTCCTTATCCTCCATTTCTTGGAGATCAAAAGTGCACCAGCCAAACGATATCCATTAATGGAATAGACATTTATCACGCCTATTTAAGCGAAGAATTTGGGCCGCATGAAGCTATCTGGCGTCATAACAATAATGTCATGCTGCTCCTCGTAAAACCTGCTCGCTGGACAAGCATCGATTGGTTCCATCAATTGCTCACCGATATTACCCATCAATATTTATGAGAAAATTAAGCGATTTGAAAAATGTTGGGAAGGCTACTCTAAAAGATTTGGCTCTTCTTGAGATCAATACTGTTGAAGAATTAGCGCTTCAAAATCCAACATCTTTATTTCATGAACTTGAACGGCTCACTCAGCAGCGGCAAGATCCATGCGTTTGGGATGTGTTTGCCGCAATTACTCATGAAGCTTGTACAGGAGACCCTACCAATTGGTGGGATTGGACAGCTCAGCGCAAAGAGCTCCAAAAAAGCGGAAAGCTCAAGCATGTGATTGAGAAAAAACCATCTATCTCCGCCGCTCGGGATACTTGATCCTGAGGTGGCCGGTGACCACAAGCGTCTTGACAAAGACGCGCTTGATGATGCCGAGCTCTTCGAAAGTGAGCTGGCACTCGTCGAGCTGCTCATCATCGACCTTCTCCGCAATCAGCTTCTCGACCATATCGCGCAGCGCCTCTTCGCTGATCTCATCGAGAGAGCGCGATGCCGCTTCGATCGTATCGGCGAGCATGATGATTGCCGACTCTTTCGTACGTGGTTTGGGGCCTGGGTAGCGGAAGATGCGCTCGTCGACTTTGGAAGGGTCGTTGCCGACGATTTCGAGCTGCTTGCAGTAGAAATAGTAGACCAGCGTATTGCCATGGTGCTGGCGGATGACATCGATAAAGCTCTGCGGCAGGTGGTACTTGCGCGCGAGGGCTTCGCCCTCGGGGACGTGGGCGATGATTACTTGAGCAGATTCGATCGGCGTGAGGAGCTGGTGGATATTAAAGCCGCCCAGCTGGTTCTCGGTGAAATAGTGGGGGTTGAGCAGCTTGCCGATGTCGTGATAGAGCGTGGCAACGCGGCAGAAAAGTCCGCCTGCACCGATGGCTCGCGCAGCATTTTCGGCTAGATTGCCCACGACGAGACAGTGCTGATAGGTGCCTGGCGCCTCGACGCTGAGACGGCGCAGGAGTTCGTTGTTGGGATCCATGTACTCCATCAGCGTCATATCGGTCATCACGTGGAACATTGATTCGAGAAGCGGGAGGAGTCCTACGATGAGGATAGCGATGGCGATGATGAAGATGAGTGAGCTTAAGAGATCTTGGATCAGGTGGGCGCGGATGAAGACGTTTTGCGAGAGGTTAAAAGCAATAATGACGGGAATACAGACCAGCCACACCTTGCCGAGGACCGAAAATACCTCTTTGCGCTTATGCATGTGGCGAGCAAAGAGAATCGTGACCCAGGAAGCGATCAAGTTCAGGATCATAAAGCGGTCGTGGTTGATCGCCAGCACGACACCGATCACAATCGTCAAAAAGGCCGCTGCAAAGAGGGCGACTTCCGTGCTCACCAGAGTGAAAATGAGCAGCGCTGCAAAAGGAACGATGATCGGGTAGCGGAAGATGTCGATGAGGTAGCTCTCCTTGCCCACCAGGAAATACTCTGCGACTTTGGACAAAACGAGCGTCGCGATGACAATCGAGACGAGCAGAACCATCTTTTGCAGAGAATTGAGCACCGAAGGGTGGAAGACGCGGAAATAGGCCAGGCTAAGCGCAGTAAAGAGAAAAGAGAGTAGAAGACTGCCGATTATGGTGCGCGGAGCCAAGAGATTCCCCTCTTTGGTCATCGCCTCTTTCATCGCCTGGAGCATCGCTAGATGGCGCTCGGTCACGCGTTCGCCCGGGTCGATGATATGCGTACCGGCGCTGACTTGCGTATACTGATCCTCAATTTTCTGCTGAACAGTTTGCCTGAGTGCGCGCTCTGCGGAAATATCCTCTTCCAGCATCCAAGAACGCGCTTCGAATGCATCTAAAATAAACTTGGTCGCTTCCGCGTGGTATTGGCTCGAGGAGAAGACCTTTTGAGCAATCTCCTGCCAGAATTTTGCTGGGAGAATGATAGGCTGCTGCACCTTGGAAGGCATGAAGAGAAAATAGTCTGAGGTCGAGAAGTGCACATCGCGCATCTTCTGCATAGTTCGCGCACTGGCAAAACGGGAGAGCATGAGCGCCTCTTCCACCGCTTCAGCACCGCGGTAAAGCTCATCGAAAGTCGATTCTTGCAGCTGATCGCGCCACTCTTGCCGCGTGAGCAGATTGTGCTCAAATTCGCTGCGCGCAGCTTTCAGTTCTTTTTCGCCGATGCGGTAGATCGCCCCGATATCGCGCACAGACTGCTGCTTGATCAGCAGGGTCGCTTCATCATCGGCAAATGTAAAATCTACTTGGCTGATGATGTAGCGCTCGGCCACGGTATTGAGCTCGAGCACATTGACGCGCACTTCGCGAAAGTGCAAAAAGAGAGCGAGTGAGAGGAAAAAGAGAAGAGTGACAAACAGCCGTCTTCCAAAATATCCTTCACCTAGCCAATCCTTCCAGGGGATTTTGCGCTTGACATCTTGATACGATTCTTTCATTAAATCCTATCATAGCAAACAACGCATTTGGGTGTTATAATAGAAAATGATGACAGCTTATCAAGCAATTCCTAGAAAGTACCGCCCCAAGCGCTTTTCAGAGGTGGTCGGTCACGAAGCAATCGTGACGACTCTCAAAAATGCGCTTAAACTCGGCCGCGTGTCGCAAGGCTATCTCTTTTGCGGGTCACGTGGAACGGGAAAGACGACCTTGGCGCGTCTCTTTGCTAAAGCGCTCAACTGCCTCCATCTCGAGGATGGGGAGCCGTGCAACGAGTGCGCCTGCTGTAAAGATTTTCTTCGAGGAAACTCTCTCGACATCATCGAGATCGACGGCGCCTCGCACCGCGGCATCGAAGATATTCGCCAGCTCAATGAAGCCGCCGGCTACGCTCCCTCCCTGGGCAAGTATAAAATTTACATTATAGACGAAGTCCACATGCTGACCAAAGAGGCCTTCAACGCGCTGCTCAAAACGCTCGAAGAGCCTCCTGCGACCGTGAAATTTTTATTTGCTACCACCGAGCCGCACAAAGTCCCCGCAACCATCCTCAGCAGATGCCAGCGCTTCGACCTCAAGACCCTCCCACTCGCTGCTATTAAAAATAAACTTCAGCTCATCTGCCAAGATCTCGCAGTAACGATCGAAGAACCCGTCCTCGCCCTGATTGCCCTGCGCGCCGATGGCTCTCTGCGCGACGCCGAAACACTGCTCGACCGTCTCCTCTCCGCTGACACGCAACTCACCCTTGCAAGCGCACGCGAACTGCTCGGTCTTCTCCCGCAGGAGTTCTTTTTTGCCCTCGACCAGGCGATCTCATCAGGTGATACCAAAGCCGCTCTTGCACTCTCCGACGAGCTTTTCACCAGCGGCCGCGACCTAAGCGCAACCATCGACGCCCTTCTCGACCACTTCCGCACCATCCTTCTCCTGACCATGAAACAGACCCCTGCTTTTGTGAGCAAAGAAGAAGAGGCGCGCTACCAGAAGAGTGCCAGCGCCTACACAAATGCACAGTGCCTTGCTCTCATCGATCTACTGATCGACTGGCAACAGCAGCTCCTCAAGACCCCTTTCAAGCGCATCCACCTCGAAATGCTCCTCCTCAACCTCGTGCGCAGTTACAGACGCCCCTCACTCGATGAGCTCGTCTCGCGCTTAATCGCCCTCGAGGAGAGGCCACAAGAAGTCAAACAACAAGAAGAACCAAAACCAACGCCTCCAGCTCCTGTTGTACAAAGCGCAGCCGCTCACCCGAGTCGCTACGATACATTGATGCGCTTTGCAGCCGTGGAGTTAGAGGGAACAGTTACTAATACTAGGAGTTAAAAAATGGGAAGCGGATTTTCCAAAATGAAGAAACAAGCGCGTCAGATGCAAGAGCAGTATGAGAAGATGCGCATCGAAATGCAGAATAAGATCTTTACCGGCACAAGCGGAAACGGTCTTGTCACCATTACACTCGATGGCGACCGCAACATGAAAGAGATCAAGATTAAGCCCGAATGCGTCGATCCTACCGATGTGGAAGGCCTTGAGGATCTGATCAAAGCAGCTTACAACATGGCAAACAAACAAGCTGAAGATGAAACCCCGGATGTTGCATCGGGACTCCCCTTCTCTCTCTAAGCAAATTTTACGGGAGTATCAAACCACTTACTGGTATCTCCTGTTTCAAAGGCGTATTTCAGTCTAGTGGAACAGACACCTAGCTGTAGCCTCAATCCCTCTTCTTTAGTGAGGGCGATGTATTTGCCGCCATTCTGAAGATACTCTTCAAATTGCGGTTGTTGATCTGAACATTTATTTAGAAATCCTCGATCTGCATAATGATTCGCATTGTCTGATAATACAATCAATATACAAAGAGCTTTCTCTTTTGCTTTCTTCATCTTTTCAAACACATCATGAAAGCAACCATCCTCTTGAAACCACACAGCGGCCATACCATCTAAATAACCGAAAATCGCAATCTCTTTAAAAGCCGTGCTAAAGGGTAAAGATTTCAACAAGACCATCCCTCCACTTGAATGCATTATTTCCACATCTTTCCAAGAGGGATGAGGCTCAGAAGATTTGCTGCCAAAACAGCTAAAGAGAGAGGCAATAAAATCTAACACTTTTCGGCATGCACTCCAAATGTATCCCAAGCAGCTCTCACACGAACTGGAACTCAGCGTATCTTGATGAGGGGGGAGGGGATTTTTCTCTGCGAAGACAGAGGAATTTTTAATGAGTTGGATTGATTCGTGTCCTCTTGGGCCTGAAACAAAAGACATATTTTCTCCTTGTTGAAAGAAAATATTATCGCATATAGGAGAAAATAGTGCAATCCCACCATTTTATTAAGATTTAATTAAATTATGACATTAGTTATAATTTAATTATGATTTCGCTTGGAAGTAGTTTTGTTTATTCATGCCATATTGAGCTTTCTGAATTGCCTCATTTGAATAAAAAATGGGCCCTATTTAACTGTCCTGTAATGGCTTACAAAACCGCCTTTTTCCTCGAGAAGGGCGCCTTCCCCTACCTCCCCCTTTCCTCTCCAAACAGACCACGCCCCCTTTTTTTTGAATCTCTCCTAAGACAAGACTGGTCGCAAGAGCTTTTCACCACCTTAGGGGAAGATCGAGGGATTGCTACTTTTACCGCGTCAAAAGTCATCTTAGATCAAGTCATGAATGACTTAGGGCCTGGGACTCATGCCATTATTTCTGCAGACTTTAAAAATTGGTTCTACGGCCACTTTTTTAACTATGCCCATGATATTAAGGGACTTACAGTATTGGATAGCTATACGCCTCAATACCATGCCTTAGGGGTCAACGATCCTGATAAGTATTTTGAACTTTTTTACACCCGTTCTTTGGAAGCAGCCGTCTTCTATGACAAAACCCCTCAAAATGAACAACTTATATCTTTAACTAAAAAGAAATAAACTAAAATTTTTATTTACAAATTATTAATAGTTAGTTAAAATTTAATTATGACTACTATTAATAATGTTAATAATTGCAATACTGTATTAAAACAGCCGGGTAGCTTTGCCGAGACTGGTGTTCTCGATCAAAAGGTCTTCGAGCAATCTTATAAGATGAATCCTGCCCACGCACTCTTTAATTGCCCCGTGACATCTATAAAAACAGCCCATTATCTTGAAACAGGAACTCTTCCCGAGTTGAACCTGAGCTTCCCCCATAGGCCACGGCCGACAATAACTGAGGATCTTCCAAAAAAAGAGTGGGCAAAACCGGTATTTGATGGGCTTGCCCCGAATAGAGGAAGCGTTGTGTTAACCTGCTCCCGCAACAGTCTAGAGTTTGTGATGCGACAACTCGGTCCGGGGACTCATGCGGTGATCGGAGCTAATGGGAAAAATTCTCCAGGCGGACATATATGGAATTACGCCTACGACGGAAGGAAGTTCACCATACTCGACAGCTATTCGAAACGCCACCACAAATTAGGGCTGGAAAATCCCAATAAATTCTTCGCTGGGTATAATGAGAAGTCGCTCGAAGTCATTCTCTTCTATTCGAGAACGCCCGAGAATGACTCAACCGTTTCTTTGCTTAAAAAGAAGTAGCTCCGTGATGGCATGCGGGTCATTTAGCCGCAAAGCATCTTCTGCGAGCTTGTATGCTTCCACAATTGTCCATTTGCGTATCGTCTGCTTAATAAGAGGCAGATAACGCGGCGCACAAGAAAATGTCGTGAGTCCAAGTCCCAATAAGAGCGGGGTAAAGAGTGGATTCGAAGCCATTTCCCCACAAATAGTCACCGGCTTATTTAAGCGATTCCCTACCTGACAGATCATCTTGATCATGCGGAGTACGCTAGGGTGCGCCGGATAAAAGAGTTCGCTCATCGCCGGATTGCTGCGGTCGACGCCAAGGGTATATTGCACGAGATCATTGGTACCGATCGAGAGAAAATCGCCTTCTTGTGCCAGCGCTTCGCAGATCATTACAGCAGAAGGGACTTCGATCATGCATCCGATGGGCAGATCTCTGACTTCCATGCCCTCTGCGCGCAGCTCTTTTTTCACTTTCTCGATCAGCTTTTTCACTTGTAGGAGTTCGCCTAAATCGGAAATGAGGGGCAGCAGAAGCCGCACATCGGCCTGCTTGGCCGCTTTAAAGAGCGCGCGCAGCTGAATATAGAAAATCTCTGGCGTCTTGAGTAAAAAGCGAATGCCCCGCGATCCCAGAGCAGGATTGGGTTCCTTCAGCTTGGGAAAGAAAGCGGGGTGTTTATCCCCGCCAAGATCGAATACACGCATGATAATCGGCTTATTGTCTCCCACCTTTTCAATGAGAGAGGAGTAGACTCTGACCTGCTGCTCTTCGGATGGAAAGACGCGTTGGCCTTGCAGGAAAAAGTATTCGGTGCGGAAGAGTCCAATCCCTTCTTGTGCATAGGGGAATAGATCGAGTTCGACGGGATTGCCGACATTTGCCATGAGGCGAATCGGAAATTCATCGAGCGTTTCGGCTTTTAGGGGATTTTCTTTTTCATAGACTTGATAGCGCGTGATCAGCTGGTCCCTACGCTCCTTGTAATGAGCGAGCGTCTCTTCTGTCGGATTGAGGATCACGACTCCCTCTAACCCATCTACAATCACAACTGCTGCCTGGTCTGGCTGCAGCTCAGCAACGTCAATGCCTGCGACGAAGGGGATGCCTTTTGCACGCGCAATCAGGGCACAATGGGAATTTCCCCCACCCTGCTCCGTGACGAAAGCAAAAATTTGCGTGGGAAGAGCGGCGGCCGTATGGGAAGGGGCGAGCTCTTTTGCAAATAGAATGCAGCCACGCGGCGCCATGCCAAGAGCCGGCTTCTGATCGGCGCACAGATGGCCGAGGATGCGTTCAGACACATCGCGCACATCGACGAGCCGCTCCTCGAAAAATGAGTCGCTGCGCTCGGAAAAGCGCGTCTCATATTCTCGAATAGTAGAACGGAAGACCGATTCGGTGTTGCGGAGCATATGGCGGATGCGCTCTTCCATCTGCACAGTGATCATCGGGTCGTCGAGCATCTGGATGTGAGTATCGATAAAAGAAGCCGCTTCGCTCGAGCCCTCGATCGCGAGATCGTGGCGCAGCCGGCGCAGATCCTCTTTACTAGAAAAGAGCGCCTTGCGATACCGCGAGATTTCCGTATCGACTTCGGTTACTGCGATGGGGAATTCAGGGATTCTCTCTTCAAGAGGAGCGAGAAAATAAGGAGCGCCGATAGCGATTCCTTCGCTAACCGGTGATCCTTGTAAACGCCGCTCTTTAGATTTAAGATTCATGAGCAGCTTCCCCAAATGCCTGTTCAAAACCCTCTACGAGAGACTGCATCGTCTGCGTGGCATCTTCCCCGTCCACGGTAATGACGATGCTCGCATTCTTGCCAGCCGCCAACATCAGGATGCTCATGATGCTTCGCGCATTAACGGTTTCTCCGCGATAGGTAAAAAAAACCTGTGACCGCGTCTTCTGCAAAAGCCTAGCAATGGCTGTCGCAGGACGCGCATGGAGCCCTAAAATATTCTTAACTTTGACCTTTTGCGAGAGCTTCACCGGCGTTTTTTTCGCACCTTTTCTGAGATCGTTTCTAATAACTTCGCGTTGAACTCTTTGGCCGAGTGGTAGCCCATCAGCTTCAGTCGAAAGTTGAGCACAATGGTTTCCAGAAGAAGCGCGACATCGCGACCAGGCTTAACGGGCAATACGTGATGCGGCACCTGAACGCCGAGCAGTTCAAGAGTTCGTTCGTCAAGACCCATGCGGTCATAGAATGCTTCGTCACTCCACGCTTCTAGTGTCACAATCACATCCAAACTTTTTGTATCACGCACACAAACAGCACCATAGAGATGCGCGACATTGATAATACCAATTCCGCGGATTTCCATCATGTGCCTTGTTAGTTCAGGCCCACTTCCCTCGAGAATATTGCCCTTTCGCCGCCTTAGTCGGACAATATCATCGGAAATGAGACGATGGCCGCGGTCGATCATCCCGAGAGCCGCTTCGCTCTTACCAATAGAGGAATGGCCTTGGATAAGAAGACCTACTCCGAAGGCTTCGATGAATGTTCCGTGACAGGTGATGGAGGGAGCAAATGCATCGAGTAGATGCGTGGAGAGTTCCCCCAGCAGCTCCATCGTGGGAAGAGGAGTGATGAAGAGGGGAATATTCTTTTCTTTGCACAGGGAGATGAGCTCTGTGGGTGGTCGATACTTTCCGGCCACAACGACAAAGGGCACTTCCTCTGTTAAAATGGCAGCCAGCCTTTCTGCGCGCAGGGGGGAGGAGAGATCTTTGAGGTAGTGGAGTTCGACATTCCCAAATACGAGCGCGCGCGCTGGTTCGAATTCCTTTAAGAAACCGCATAGAGAAAGACCCGGTCTATGGGCTTCCGGGCGCTTGATCTTGCGCTGCAGGCCATTTTCTCCAGCTATCAGCTCAAGTTTAAGAAACACACCCTGGCTCTGAAAGAGATTCTCGACCAATAAAGGTTGTAGTACTGTAGTATTTTTCCCCATGACAAAAAAGAACCCTGAGTTTAGGTTATAAGAGAAAGTTGGTTTTTTAAAAGAAAAAATTATGGCTTATAAAAAAGTAGTGATCATCGGTGGAGGCTTTGGCGGGCTTAATGTCGCTAAAGGACTGAAAAAATCAAAAGATTTAGACGTCCTCCTCATCGACAAAACCAACCACCACCTCTTCCAACCTCTTCTTTATGAAGTCGCTACCGCCGCTCTTTCCCCCGGGGAAATCGCCACCCCCATTCGCGAGGTCGTACGCCATCAAGCCAATACGAGCGTCATCATGGGCGAAGTTGAGGCGATCGACAAAAATAATCACCAGATAATCATGGGCAATGGAGATCGCATTTCCTACGACTGCCTCGTCATTGCCATTGGAGCGCGCCACTCCTATTTCGGCAACGATGCATGGGAGCCCTTTGCTCCCGGACTGAAAACGATTAGCGATGCCCTGCGCATCCGCGAACACGTGCTCGTCTCCTTTGAAAAAGCCGAGCGCATCGACAGTATTTCCGAGGCAGAAGCGCTTCTCAACTTCGTCGTGATCGGCGGCGGCCCCACCGGTGTCGAAATGGCGGGCGCTCTTGCAGAAATCGCCCACAAGACGATGTTCAAGAACTTTCGCCGCATCCGTCCGGAAAAATCGAAGATCTACCTCGTCGAAGCGCTACCCAATATTCTCCCCACCTATCCTCTGAAACTCGCCCTGCGCGCCACCAAAGATCTCGAAAAGATGGGAGTGCGCGTTCTCACGGGGAAAAAAGTAACATCGATCTCTCAGGAAGGCGTGCAGATGGAAGGCCTATTCATCCCCTGCCGCAACGTCATCTGGGCAGCCGGCAACCAGGTATCTCCTCTTCTCAAAACGCTTGAGGTGCCGCTCGACCGCGCCGGAAGAGCCATCGTCAAACCCGATCTCACCATTCCCGACCACCCTGAGATCTTTGTCATCGGCGATGCCGCGTGCGCCATGGGAAAAGACAACAAGCCTCTGCCCGGAATTGCTCCAACGGCGATCCAGCAGGCGCGCTATGTCGCCAAAATCATCGCTGCGAAGACCCCCGTAGAAAACCGCAAACCGTTTAAGTACTTCGACAAAGGCAGCATGGCCACCATCGGAAAATCCAAAGCCATCGTCGTCATGGGCAAATTGCAGTTTGCAGGATTCATCGCTTGGGTCGCATGGTGTTTCATCCACATCGTCTACCTCATCGGCTTTAGAAGCCGCTTTGGCGTGATGGTCGAATGGTTCTACATCTGGCTCACTGGACAGCGCGGCGTGCGTCTGATCACGCGTACGATCGAAAGTGAACTCCCTCGTCAGAAGTAGAGCGATTGTTTACGGCCTCCACTTAGCTATCGGCTGTGGAGCTGCGTTCAAACCCCATTTGATCTATCTACTGCCCCTTCTTCTCCTCTGGATGCAGTGCAAGTGGCAGCGCATCGCCCAAGGCCTACTCATCGCAGCCGCGGGTTTCGTCGCTGCCTCATTGAGGGCACCAGCGCCGCTTCCCGCAGAAGGATCGTACGGCTCAGGCTATCTCCAGTTCCACTCCGTTGCTCCGCAGCAAGGCCCCTTTAACCACTCGCTCGCATGCAAAGCGACCTTCATCGATGCGCATGCACGAACCACTCCCTGCACACTCTATTTTAAGCCGAATGAAGAGCGTCCGCCTGCGCGCTGCGACTATCTGATCTGCGGGACACTCAAACCCACCGACCGCGGGATGATCCAGTTTAAACCCGAGCGGACGGCGCCATGGATTCCTGTAGAGGGGAGCTGGAGCAGCGCAGAGTGGCGCTACCTTGCAAAAGAGAGCCTGCGCAGATATTTCAAGCAGCTCTTCCCAGACACCCATGCGCGCCACTTCCTCGCCGCTATGGCCACCGGGGATATCGATGACCGCCTTCTCAGCATGGAGTTTAACAAAGTGGGTCTCAGCCACATTCTGGCGATCTCAGGCTTCAACTTCGTGCTCATCGCAGCGGTCTTAGGCGCGCTTCTGCGCAGCTTTCTGCCCTTTAAGCTCACCTATCTGCTCCTTTTTCTCCTCTTGAGCGGCTATCTCCTCTTTTTAGGACTCAATCCCTCCATTCTACGCGCCTATGTCGCCATCTCCTTCTACCTCCTCGCGCGTTTTGTGGGCCTCAGGCCAACAGCTCTCGACCTCTTGGGTCTGGGAATTATCGTCGAGCTTGTCTACAACCCTCTTTACGTCCAAGACCTCGGCTTTCAGCTCACCTTCCTCTGCACCCTGGGACTGCTGCTTTTTTCCGCTCCGCTAGGCAAGCTGCTCTCCTTTCTCCTTCCCAGACGCCCTGTAAGCGAGATCGCCCACATGAGTTTAGTAGACAAACACGGCACCCTTCTCTGCGGCCTGATCCGCAGCTCGCTCGCAACGAATCTATCGGCTCACCTGCTCGCCCTGCCGCTCTGCCTCTACGTCTTCCACTCCTTCCCCCTGCTCAGCCTGGTGTACAATCTATTTTTTCCTTTCTGTTTGAGCATCAGCCTGCTTCTCCTGATCCTGGGCCTCATGCTCGGCCCTTTTGGCCTGCCCATCCATGCCCTCAACTCAACCTTTACGGCTTATATTCTCGAGATCATCGGCAATCCCCCTGCCCTGCTCAACATACAGCTCCAGCTGCCCGACTTCCCCTTTCCCCTCCTCATAGCTATATTGTCCATCTTAGCATTGACCAAAAGCGCCCAAGGCGGCAAAATAGAATACTTTCTTCGTGGCGGTCGTAGCTCAGCTGGTTAGAGCGTTGGATTGTGGTTCCAAATGTCGCGGGTTCGAATCCCGTCGATCGCCCACCTTTAGAAAATCTAGACAACTCTTCAATTTATCACTAGAATCATGCGGCATGAAGGGATTTTGTCCGCTCGCGTCCGGTTCGAAAGGAAATTGCATCTATGTCGGCACTGGGCAGACCAAAATCTTGATCGATGCGGGGCTTTCCCTGCGCGCTTTAAAAGAGCGGCTCGATCTGATCGGCGTCGATATTAGCGAGATCGATGCGATTGTCTTGACGCACGAACATATCGACCATATCAAAGGGATCGAAACCCTTGGATGCAAACTGGGAATTCCCATTCTCGCCAACAGCGACACCGCGCGCGCCGTCTATGAAATTCTCGGCCAAGTACCCAAGTTTAAGATCTTCTCCACCGGTGAGGCTTTTGAATATGGCGACATCGAACTCCACCCCTTTAGCATCCAACACGACGCCGTCGATCCCGTCGCCTTCACCCTGCACGTCGGCGGTCTCAAACTAGGCGTCTGCGCAGACCTCGGCTTTGCCACTACACTGGTCAAGCACCAGCTTGCAAGCTGCGACATGCTCTACATCGAGTCCAACCACCAGACATCGATGGTTCACGCTTGTAGCCGCCCCGCTTCCTACAAGCAGCGCGTCTTAAGCCGACAGGGTCATCTCTCGAACGATCAGTGCGGCGAACTGCTTGCGGCGATCGTCCATAACAAACTCCAGCAAGTCTATCTCGCCCATCTTTCGAGCGAATGCAATGTGCCCGAGGTGGCGCTAAAAGTCGTCTCCGAGGCGATCGGTCGAAACGACTTGACATTGACAATAGCCCATCAAGAAAAAGTGAGCGTCCCATTTTTATTTTGATCTTTCTTTTACTGCTGTGCGATCTCCATGCCCTGCACGTCAATTTGATCAGCCAGAATAACCGCAAAGGCCTAGAAGTCGATCGCGTCGTGATGAAAAATGCTCTTGAACTGCTCGGCCACAAAACGCACTCGATCGAGTTCACACAAGAAAGAAAGGACGAGCATGCGGATATCAACATCTTTTTCGAGATGATCATTGAGGAGTGGCTCCCTGCCGCTGATGTGAACTGGTTCATCCCCAATCCAGATCACTATAACCAAGATCTAGCGCTTTTAGACACCGTCGACCTGCTGCTCTGTCGCACCAGGGAGGCGAAAAGAATCTTCGACGCATTGAATAAGCCCACCTATTATTTAGGGTTTACGAGCTATGACGTCTATCTCCCAACGCCTCAAAAACGCTATCACCACTGTTTCCACTGTGCAGGGGAAAACTCAGGAAAGAACACGGCCGTTCTTGTGGAGGCATGGAAAGACGATTGGGTGCTGCCCCCTCTCATCGCCCTTCGCTATACACCTGCTCCCTATCAGCAGTTCAACTTGTTATGGGTCGATCAGTGGATTCCTGAAAAGCAGAAGATTCACCTCCAAAATTTCTGCGGGATCCATCTCTGCCCCAGCTTTATGGAGGGGTATGGGCATACGATCGTAGAAGGCCTTTCCACAGGTGCGATTGTCATTGTCCCCGATGGAGCCCCGATGAATGAACATGTGACTGATCCCCGCTGCCTCATCCCCGCCACACCCTACCAAGCTAGATTAGCAACGGGATACATCGTGGAAGCCGAAGACGTGCGCCGCGTGGTGGAAAATCTGATGGCACTGCCAGAAGAAGCGCGAGAAACGATTGGAAAAAGGAATCGCGCCCTCTATGAAGCTAAGACACGCGAATTCCATAAGAACTTGAAAATTCTATTAGATCGGCAGAGTTAAGCTGTCAAAGGCGCTCTGCACATGGCAGGGAATATGGCACTCGGCCAGAATATCTTTCTGCATCTGTAACTTGCGTAAGAGATCTTCGTCGCTATGTTTGGGGTCGTGGTGGGTGACGATCCACTCCTTAATCTGCGCATATTTGCACAAGAGCGCAGCATTTGCCACCGAAGAGTGGCCCCAGCCGACCCGACGCTGATACTCTTGCGGAGTGTACTGCGCTTCATGGATCAGAACATCGCATCCCGTGAAAAAGTCGATGATACTCTTGTGGGACTTGAGCAGAGGGCTGTCCTTGCCAATGGCGTTGGGATGGCCATGATAGCCCAAAAACATCTCATTATCGGTCGCGTAGCCATATTTTTTCCCCGCGACATGGATTTTAAAGCAGTAGGTCGCCCCGGGATGGTAGGCAAAGTGCGAGTCGATGGTGATATCGCCGATGGAGACAGGGTAGCCCTCGCGCAGATCGTTGAACTGCAGCTTGGCTTTGATGTCTTCCAGCCGCACAGGAAAGTAGGAATAGGCGAGGATTTCCGTAAACAGCTCGCGCGTTGGCTTTTCAAAACCGATCGGCGACCAGATAATGATCTCCCGATCGGGATTGTAGAGCGGGCCGAAGAAGGGAAAACCTGTGATGTGATCCCAGTGCGTATGACTCAAGAAGAGATGCACCGTTTTAGCGTCGTTGTGCTCTATAGCATGCCCCAGCGGCCGGATACCCGTACCCGCGTCGATGATGATGCGGTCCTTGCCATGACGCACCTCTAGGCAGGCGGTATTGCCGCCAAAACGCATATATTCGGGTCCCGAAACAGGGTTGGATCCACGCGTTCCCCAAAATTTGATGTAGGAGTGAGGATCGTGGGTAATGGGTTTATAGAAAGACTCTTCCTCAACAAAGGTGGACTTTTGCTCGATATTGTCGGGATGCAGCGTGCCCTTATAGAAGCGCTCAAACAAGCTGAAGAGGAGCTCAATATCCACCGGTCGTGGAAGGAAATAGTCGACCCCTTTCACAAGAGCGGCGTGAAGGTTCTGCGTCATCATGTTTGTCGAAATGATGATCACACCGATTTTGCGCAGTTTTTCATCAGACCGGATGCGCTGTAATAGCTCGATCCCGTGCATTTTGGGCAGCATCAGGTCGAGGACGACCAGTTCAGCGCCATGCTGCTGGATCGCAGAGAAAACTTCATCCCCTTGGCTCACGGAAGCAAAGCTATAGTTCTTGCCGGCTGGTGAGGCCAACAGCTTCGGCAGGAGTACTCCGGAGGGATCTGCGATCAAGATCTTTCGCATATCACTCTTCTAACTCATTTGCAAATGAGTTTGCATTACTATTTTTTAGCTTGTTTTGCGAGATTAGCACCTTGCGAGGCTTAGCGCCTTCTTGCGGACTGATCACCCCTCTCTGCTCGAGCTCGTCCATCAGAGAAGCTGCCCGGGCATAGCCGATCTTGAGTTTGCGCTGCAGGTAGGTCGTCGACGCGCTCTGCGTATCGATCACGATCGCGCGCGCCTCTTCGAAGAGGCTGTCGCGGCTCGCCTCTCCACTCTCATCCCCCTCTTCGCGCGGCATCGCGTCAAAAGAGCGGATCAGATACTGGGTGGGCGCCTGCTGGCAGCAGTAAGAGACGATCTCGTTGATCTCCTCATCGGAGATGTAGCTGCCCTGAGCGCGGATCAAGTTAGAAGTTCCGGGCGGCAGGAAGAGCATGTCGCCATTGCCCAGCAAGCTCTCTGCGCCGACCTCATCGAGAATGATCTGCGAGTTGATGCGGCTGGCGACCTTAAAGGCGATGCGCGTGGGGAAGTTAGCTTTAATAAGCCCCGTGATCACCTCGCGCGAGGGGCGCTGGGTGGCTAAGATCAAGTGGATGCCAACGGCTCGCGCCATCTGGGCAATACGCGCAATAGGAGTCTCGAGATCCGAGCTAGAAGCCATCATCAGGTCGGCAAACTCGTCGATAATCGCCACGATTTTGGGCATCGTCTCAGGAATCGGGATGCTGAGAGACTGCTCAAAAGTGGGATCGCCCTTGCGGGTATTGAACGCTTGGATGTTGCGGAGCCCGAGCTGCTTGAGGATCTCATAGCGCAGCTGCATCTCCTTGACAAGCCAGTTGAGGGCTGCATAAGCACCGTGCGCCTCGGTGATCACCGGCGCAATCATGTGCGGCAGATTGGTGTAGGCGGTCAGTTCCACCTTCTTCGGATCGACGAGGAGCAGCTTGATTTCATCGGGCCGCGCGTTCATCAGGATCGAAATCACAATCGTATTGATGCAGACCGATTTACCGGATCCGGTCGCACCGGCGATGATACAGTGGGGCATTTTGGCCAGATCGCTGAGAATCGTCTCGCCGCTCACCATTTTTCCTAGCAATATCGGGATCTGCTGCTTTTTGCCCTTCTGGTACTCGACGAGCAGCTCCTTGAAGCTCACCTCTTGCGGAACGGGCGATGGAACTTCCACCCCGACAGCGGCTTTACCGGGAATAGGAGCGATAATGCGGATCGATTTAGCCTGCAGATTGAGCGCGATATCATTTTCCAGCGCCTTGATCTTCTGGACTTTCACCCCGACCGACGGGTGCACCTCAAAAGAGGTGATCGTAGGGCCGCAGTGGATGTCCCCCACCTTAGCCTCGATGCCAAAGCTGAGCAGCGTCTCTTCGAGCAGCTCTGCCTGGCGGCGCAGATCCTTCTTGAGCGTCGAGTGGTCTACGGGTTTCGGATTTTTCAATAGCGAGGGCGGCGGCAAACGATAAGAGCCCTTATGCGCAGGAGGCTCGGGCATCTCTTGCACCGGCTCGGCGCGCACCTTTTTGACCACAACCTTGGGCACCTGCTGTTGGAAGGGAGGACGGGCAAATTCGCTCAGGCGCTTTTCCAGCTCTTGGATCGAGGCGACCTCTTCAATCTCTTCCTTCTCTTTAGTCTCGAACTGTTTTTTGACGAAGTTCCAGAGTGTGAGCAAGCTGACTTCCGTAAACAGGATCACACTCACAAAAGCTGTGATCGAAAAGGTGATCGCGATACCCACATTGCTAAAGAGATGCTGCAAATTGAGCATGGGCAGATCGCGGAACAAGTAATAAAGCGGCACGCCGCCTAAGTTGTGGCGCGTATAGAGGTGCGGGTAGGGATGGTTCATCACGATCGTTTCCGAATAGACCGAGCGCGTCATGAAAGAGGGCAAAGAGACGCCGCTCTCTGCAACCAGGTTAAGCAGCAAACACAGAGAGAGCAGAAACAGAGAGAAATAGAAAGTTTTGCTCTTGATAAGCGGAAAATCCCCACGACTCAGCAGCATAAAGCCGATATAGCCCACGTAGAGCATCACAAACAGACTGCTCAACCCAAAGACATAGTTCATGCAAAAGCCGATCCCAAAACCGATGAGACCCAGCCAATTTTCTTTTGGCGCGGAGGGACTATAAGTAAATAGCGCAAGAAGCAGCACAAACGCTATCGCTAGGAGAATCAGACCTTTTCCTTCGGGATAGGCGCGTTTTTTTTCTTCAGGAACCTTTTTTTTCATATAAGTAACACCACACCCAAGATGAAGCAGTAGACAGCGAAAGGTATGAGCCGTCCCTTTTCGAGATAGCGCATCGCAAAGCGGATCACGGCAAATCCGATGACAAAAGAGAAGAGCGCACCTACCAGACACGGCAGCAGATCAAAAGGCGCGCTGCTGCGCACTGCTTTCAACAGCTCCAGGCCGCTTCCGCCCAGAATCGTCGGGATCGAGAGCAAAAAGGAGAAGCGCGCCGCATCGCCCGCATTCCATCCCAGTGCTCTAGCGCAAGAGATCGTCGAAGCGCTGCGCGAAATCCCGGGGATTAGAGCAGCGGCTTGCATCGTTCCGATCAAGAGCGCATCGCGCACAGGGCGCGTCCGCGTTGCGGAAAAGCGCACTTTTTCACCGAGAAAGAGGAGGAGCGCAGTGACCATGAGAAAGTAGCCGACAACACCCTCCCTGCCGGCCCACTCGCGCACAGGCCTGAGCAGCAGATACGCAGGAACAAGCGGGACGAGCGCCAGGAAAAAAAGCAGCAGCTTCTGGCGTTTGAAGCGGAGCAGTTCGACAATCTCATGGCGAAAATAGAGCACAAGCGCAAAAAGCGTGCCGAAGTGACAGGAGAGATCGAAGAGAATCGACGGTTCAGAGATTGAGAGGAGATCTTTGGCTAGATGCAAATGCGTAGAAGAACTGACAGGAATAAATTCCGTTAAACCTTGAATGATGCCGAGAAGGATTGCGCAGAGTAGAGACATATCCTTAGCATGGCGTATTTTTTTGCAAAAGGCAAGGCGTCTGAATCCTTTTTTTCGTGCCCGTGCCCGTGTGCGTGCCCGTGCCCGATGTAAAATTTCAGTCACGGCATGGGCATGGATTGTTTACAATAATTACATCTATCGTTTAGAAGGAAACAAGACCTCTTGCGTAATTAAGGGTTCGTCGATTTTTGGGATTATTTTGGCCGATTTTCGATTCAAATCGCAGGGGTCATATACGAAGTTGATATTACCCCTGCGAGTTGAATCGAAAATCGGCTCAAAAGAACCCAAAAATCGACAGAACCTTAAGTACGCAAGAGGTCTAATGCTGGAATCGAAGGAAGAGATCTGGGCAGATGTGGATGCAACCGTCGAACAGTTGCTAGCGAATGCTGCTGCGCTAAAAAGCGCGCTTATGGATCCCGATTGTACGTTGGAAAGCGCCGAGCTGCAGAAAGCTCAAGAGAGTTTGCTCTCACGACTCCTCCACAGACATTCTCTTCTAAAAACAGCAGCTGCGAAGCCGAGAGCCTATCAGAACATGGCAAGAGCGCGTAGAGCCTCTTCTAAATCGCGCGGCTGCGGCAGCACCTCATCCTCAAGATCTTTGCAATAAGGCACAGGGCAATTCTCCCCTGTCACGCGGCGGATCGGCGCGTCAAGATAGTCAAATGCACTTTCTGCGATGCGCGCAGCGATCTCAGCGCCGAAGCCCGCATTTCCTGCGGCTTCGTGGGCGATCACTAATTTGCCCGTCTTGCGCACCGAGCGGATCACCGCGTCGATATCGAGCGGCACAATCGTGCGCAGATCGATCACCTCAACGGAAATCCCCTCTTGGCTCAGGCGTTCAGCGACATCGAAGGCCATGAAGATCATCATCCCCCAGCCGACAAGTGTCACGTCAGTTCCTGCGCGGACGATATTCGCTTTGCCCAGCGGCAGGAGCTCATCGGCTTCCGGCAGCTTGCGCGCAGAAAAGACGCGCTGGCGGTAGAGCGCTTTATGCTCTAAAAAGATCACAGGATTCGGATCGCGGATGGAAGCTTTGAGGAGGCGTTTGGCGTCGGCGCTATTGCTCGGCACAACGATTTTTAAACCGGGGCAGTGCGCGAGAAACGCTTCAACACTCTGAGAGTGGTAGGGTCCGCCCTGGATATAGCCCCCATAAGGCATACGGATGACGACAGGGCAATTCCACTCGCCATTGGAGCGGTAGTGGAAGCTCGCCAGTTCATTGAAGAGCTGGTTGATGCCTGTCCACATGTAGTCGGCGAACTGGATCTCAGCCACAGGTTTGAAAGGAGTGACGAGCGACATACCCAGAGCAAGCGCAATAATCGTCGATTCGGCAAGCGGCGTATTGAAGCAGCGCTCCTCGCCAAATTTAGCCGTCAGCTCACGCGTGACGCCAAAGACTCCGCCTTTGCTGCGCGCTACGTCCTGGCCAAAGACCACAACGCCTCTATCGCGCTCCATCTCCTCTTCCAGTGCGCGGTTGAGCGCATCGACCATCACCAGCGCTTCGCTCGTGTCGATCGGTTCGCTGTCAGCCGCAGGATAGGCCGCAACATCTTTAAAAACTTTTGTCGCACAGCTTTCGCGTGCAGGGAATGGCACTTTCTCGGCAAGATCAGCCGCCTCTTCGACGCGCTGAAAAGCCGCTCTGCGCATCTCTTCGAGCTCATCTTCCGAAGCCAGGCCCATCTTTTGCAGCCACTCCTCAAAACGCGGGAGCGGATCACGCGCAAGCTCATCAGCGATGCACTCGGGGTCTTTGTATTTTTTCGGATCATCGCTACTGCTATGCGCTCCGATGCGCGGGACAGTTGCGACGATCAAACTAGGACCCTCTTTTCCACGCGCGCGCGCAACTGAGCGCGACAGCACTGTAGAAAGCCCCTCAAAATCGCATCCATCCACCTCGTGGACCTCTAAGCCTTCGTAGCCGCGAGCCATATGCGCGATCGTACCGCCGGCCGTCTGCTCATCTTTGCGCACAGAGATCGCCCAGCCATTGTCTTGGATCACGAAAAGAATCGGGAGATGGTGCAAACAGGCAAAGTTGAGCGCTTCGTGGAAGTCGCCTTGAGACGTCGCGCCATCGCCTGCTGAGACGTAGACGACGCCCTCTTTTTTAGCCAGTTGCAGGCCCTTGGCAACACCGACAGCTTGCAGGAACTGCGAACCGACGCAGCTCGACTGACAAGGCAGGTGCATTTCTCTATGGGAAAAGTGTTCCGGCATCATGCGCCCACCCGAATGGTGAGGCGTCTCACGCGCTAAAAACGCGGCAAATAGATCTTCTAGAGCGCAGCCAAAGCCGATGGCAAACGCGCGATCGCGGTAGTAGGGAAGCCCCCAATCGAGACCGGCTTGCAGCGAGAGACCGCACATCGTGCCGAGCATCTCATGGCCCATACTCGAGAGGTGAAATGTTCCACCCTTGTTCTGGCGCACGAGCTTGGCCATTTTTTCATCGACAAAACGTGTGACATACATCGCATCCAGCACTTTAAAGCAGGATGCGCGCGCACTTCCTTCTGCTAAAGCGATGCGGCTCATTTAGTAGACCCCTTTTTGCGTTTAATCGGCGTGACCATTTTGGTGCGGCGCTCTTCGCGCGGACCTTCTTTAGGAGCAGCAGGGCGTTCTCTGCGGCGCGGTAAAAAGCCGCGGACAACTTCCATGATGCCCTTTCGCTTGCCTGGCTCCTCATCTTCTGCACCCTCGACTTCGGCGACGGCGCGGATCATCTTCTCCTCGCCTCTTGCCTCGCCAATTTCATGCAGATCGGTAAGACGCGTAGAGATGTGGCGCAGCGATTCGAGGCGCTCGGAAAGCGCTTGCAGACGCTCGTCCACCTTGACGCGGGCGCTGCCGCGCAGACTGGCGAGCAGATCCGCTTCTGTGTCGAAGCGCGTAGAGAATGTCACAGCAGATGCACTCGTGATATCCGGCGTAAACAAGAAATGGCGCACCGTAGGCGGAACCTGCGTGTAGATATCGACGGTAACCTGTGGCTCGATTTCGACTTTTGCGACCTGTTTCGGCGGGCGGCCGCGTTTCGGACGCGGATTGAGCGCTTCATTCGAGTAGTAGGTCTTAGATTTAGCAACGAGCGCTTCGCGTGCAGTGGCGATATCGCGAGGCACCTTCGCCTCAAAGAGATTGCGCTTGAGTTTTTCGACAATCGACTTAGGCATGTCGAGATCCTCTTCAAACACAAAGCGGATCTCCTGTGAGCGGAGCCACTCGATGATGCGGATACGCGAGCGCTCTACATAGTATTGCTGCCACTTCTCGAGTTCCGTTAGATGGTCGTAGATGAATTCAAGAAAATTCTCCCTCGCTTCCTTCGATTGGATGACATCGAGAAGTTTCTCCTTCGTATCGATATCGTAAACCTTTTCATTCACGAATCCTTCCATGAATTTTTTCGATTCATAGAACGTCATTTTCGGGATCAGGCAATAGCGCGAGCGGCTCGTCTCGAACTCTTTTTCCAACTCACTGAGCTCTTCAATGCTTTTATCGAGGTCGACAAAGAGGATAAACCCCTCGACCTTATCGAGATAAAAGTCTCGCTCATCATCTGATTTGGCAAACGCGTCCATCAGGCGATGAAAACGCAAAATTAAAGGATTTTTTGCTTCTGGATAGGCTGTCTTAGACATGAAACAAAATTACCACATTTTAGGATTGTGCAACAGGTTTTCTGTTCAAATCCAGGCATCATCAAGCAAAAAATCTTTTACCCCAATGCACAGGATGAAAAATCCTACACTATGTTTCATAAATAAAAATTCTCACAGGCTCTTTTTTGTTGAAAGGCTCCAGAAAAAAAATCACAGCCGAGAATGGCGCATTTCGTCTATACGGTCCCAAGCAAGTAAAGATTCCATTGCGTAATAATAAAGGTATTATTAACATAGCCTCATAAAGTTTAACCTTACCATTAAGGAGAAAAAATATGGCATCATCACTAGCACCTATTCAATTCCCCACTGTAGAATTCACAAAAAGTTATGAATGTATCGAAGCTCCCGTTAGATGGATACGCAACGCCGAGGAAAGCAACACTATTTTACGCGTCATGACGTATACCCTGGCAATGATTGGGCTTCTTGCTCTTTGCGCCACAGTAATCGGCATCCCACTTGCGCTCAAATTCGTACAAGTCTTCGAACGCCAAACAAATGAAAGCATCACCGAAGCAGCCCGCAAGAAATTTGAAGCAACCGCGAACCAAAACCAAACCCGTGCAGAAGAAGAAGGCAAGAAATTAGGCGCTGGAGAATTTGCAAGCGATAACTTGAAACTCGATATCAAAACAGCTGCAGCGGCATTGGCAGAGCTAAAGATCGATCCTGCAACTTGCACAAAACTAGGTGCCACAGATATTGATGCTGAACTCGCATTGAAGCAAATCCTCGCTGTTAACCCTAACTACATGAAAGACAAGGGCAAATTAGTAGTTGGCGGAGTCTCAGGAGACTATATGCTAAAAGATGCGCACGATGCTGCCTTAAAGCCATACACAGATCTTAATATTTATAATGCTCATAGAGTAGCAATCGCTGCCGGGTTAGATACAAAAGTTTTCTTTACACCAGGGGATGCAAGTATCGGCCAAGATCCAAATACAAGTTTTTACACAACTTCTCAACTTTTACCTGCTATTGCACAAAAAGGCAAACCGCTCGTGCTTGTGAGCCAAGATGATCTAGATACTCTCAAAACTGCTCAAACTGACCTTTCAAATGCGAGAAATCTAAAACTACAGGGCAGTCTGTCTAATCAGATCGCACAGCTCCAACAAGAACTTGCAACAGCTAAAGACCCAGCGCAAAACGGCACTAAGGCTCTCCAGGCTCAGATTGACGACCTTAATCAAAAGCTTCTCGATGCTAACGACCCAACGAAAAATGGCGTTAAGGCTCTCCAGGCTCAGATTGATAAGCTTAATCAACAGCTTACCGCTGCTAACGACCCAGCGGAAAACGGCACTAAGGCTCTCCAGGCTCAGATTGATAAGCTTAATCAACAGCTTACCGCTGCTAATGACCCAGCGAAAAATGGCACTCAGAAACTCCAAGCTCAGATTGATGACCTTAATCAAAAGCTTGCCTTTGCTAATGACCCAGAGAAAAACGGCACTAATGCCTTGAAAGCCAAGATCAAAACGCTCGAAAACGATCTTAAGAAAGCAAACGCAGGTGATCAAACAGGTCTTCAAGAGACGATCACTACGTTGCGTGAAAATGAAACCAATCTGAATAAACAGTACCAAGAACTGCAAGATCAGCTTCAAATCCAAGTGGACTCAGCTAGCGCTCAGAAAGAATTAGCAAACGCGAAAGCTAAAGAAGTTGAGGCTTTAACAAGAACAGCTCAACAAAAAGCTCAAGGTTATGATACGATTATCACTGACTTACAGGAGAAACTGAAACAAGCTGAGAAAAAAGCAGTTCCATTAACACCTGTGAAATTTAACCGCGAGTTTGCTAGACAGGTAATCGATGATGCCAACAAGACTAACGGCAATCGCGAACAAAAATCAGCTGCGGTTCTTAGAGCAATTGAAACCAATCTGGAAAAAATCGTGTCTCCTACGAAACTCGGTTCAGACAAAACTGAACAACAATAACCTTTAATTCTTCTAACAAAGGAAGCACAAGGGCCCTGGGATGGTAACATCCTCAGGGCCTTTTTATTACTTAAGAATTCGTCGATTTTTGCGATTGTTTTGGCCTATTTTTGATTCAAATTGCAGGGGTCATATACGAAGTTGATATTACCCCTGCAACTTGAATTGAAAATAGGCTCAAAAGAACCCGAAAATCGACAGAACCCTAAATAAGAAAGAGGTCCATTGACATCCTGCGGGATCGCGATTAAAATTACCCTGTTTAACTAGGATCTACCCATGCTCGACATAAAGCTATTGCGCAAAGATGCGCGCGCCATTGAAGCCAAACTCAAATCTAAAGAACCTAAAAGCGCTCTCTCTCCCCTTCTCGAAGTCGATGAGGAGATCCGCAAACTCAAAGTGAATGTCGAGGAGTTGAAGAATAAGCGCAATAGCCTCTCCAAAGAGATCGGTGAGAAAAAACGCGCCGGGCAAAAGGTCGACGAATTGATGCAACAGGTCAGTGGCCTGGGCGATGAAATTACCGGGCTCGATCAGCTACTGCGCGAAAAAGAGGAGGCGCTTCACCTCGGGTTGGCTGAGCTTCCTAATATCCCCATGGATGATGTCAAGGTATCCGAGGATAAGGCAGATAATGTCGTCATAAGAACGCATGGCAGCAAGCCCACTTTTGGTTTTCCTCACAAGAATCACGTCGAACTGAATGAGAAGCTAAAGCTCTTCGACTTCAAACGCGCAGCGAAAGTCTCAGGAAGCCACTGGCCCGCATACCGCGATGTCGGCGCACGGCTCGAATGGGCGCTGATCAACTACATGATCGACTTCCATCTGGAAAATGGCTTCATGCAGTGGATGCCGCCGCTGCTTGTCCGGCCAGAAATCGCTTTCGGTGCGAGTAACTTGCCTAAATTCGAACAGCAGCTCTTTAAGATCCGCGACGAAGACTACCATCTCTACCTGATCCCGACCGCTGAAATGGCGCTGATGGGTCTCCACAACGATGAGATCCTGCGCGCTGAGGAATTACCCCTGAAATATGTCGCCTACACCCCCTGCTTCCGCCGCGAGGCGGGTGCGCTGGGCGCGCAAGAGCGCGGCCTCATCCGCATGCACCAGTTCAACAAGGTGGAGATGTTCGCCTTCACACGGCCGGATGAGAGCGAAAAGATGTTCGAGGAGATGGTCGCAAGCGCTGAAGGCGTGCTCAAAGGACTCGGCCTCCACTTCCGCTCCTGTTTACTCGTTACCGGAGATACATCATTTGCTGCAGCCAAGACGATCGATCTCGAGGTGTGGCTGCCGGGACAAGATCGATATTATGAGGTCTCTTCGATCTCTAACTGCACCGATTTCCAAGCGCGCCGTTCGAATACGCGCTACAAAATCAAAGAGGAAAAGCCTGAATTTGTGCACACACTGAACGGCTCGGGTCTTGCGACATCGCGCCTCATGGTGGCTCTATTGGAAAACAATCAGCGCGCCGATGGGACGGTGGAGATCCCGCTCGTTCTGCACAAATACTTGAATGGCATGAAAGAGATTTCTTTAGTAAGCTAAAAATTATGCATATTCTAGAAGATTTTCATGCGTTTCTTGGAAGCGCACCCACATCTTGGCACGCAGTGCGCGAGATCGGCAGCAGATTGGCTCTTTGCGACTACATCCCTCTTGAGGTGGATGAGAAATGGGAACTCAAACGAGGCAAAAAGTATTTCGTCGCTCATGGCGGCTCCATTGCTGCCTTTGCCCTGCCAAAAAGCGCGCTGCAAAAAGCGCTGCTCATTGGTGCGCACACTGACAGCCCCGCCCTGAAGATCAAGCCGCAGCCTGAAATCCACAAAGAGAATATGACGCTTCTCGGCGTCGAAGTGTATGGCGGCCCCATTCTTCCTTCTTGGCTGAGCCGCGATTTAGGCATTGCCGGCCGCGTGTTTGTGCTGAATGCCAAGCAACAGATCGAAGAGCATCTCATCTTCATCGACGACACTCCTCTTTTTATTCCTTTTTTGGCCCCACACCTCGATCGCGAAAGCGGCGAAAAAGGCCTCCTGCTCAACAAGCAGGACCATATGATCCCGCTTGCGACGCTGAAGCAAAATGAGAATCAGAAGCTCATCGAATCGATGCTCCACTGCCACTTCTCTTTCCATACGCTGCTCTCTTTCGACCTCTTCCTCGTGCCGCTCGAAGAGCCGCGCTTCATCGGCAACAGCAGCGAGATGATCGCCTCCTATCGCCTCGACAACCTCGCCAGTGTGCATGCGGGAGTGACTGCGCTTGGAAATCTCTCCGAGGCAAGTGAACACACACTCCAGATGGGTCTCTTTTGGGATCACGAAGAGATCGGCTCCCAGACAGCAGTCGGTGCCGAGTCACCCTTCTTCAGCGACATTTTTGACCGCATTAGCCACTTCTACTCGCTTGATCCTGAAGAAAAGGCGATCGTCAAGAATCGCTCCCTCTGCCTCTCTGTCGATGTCGCCCACGCGCTCAATCCCAACTACGAAAAGAAATATGACCCGCAGCACCTCCCGCTCCTTGGCAAAGGCGTCGTGATCAAATCACACGCCGGCCAGCGCTACGCATCGAGCGCTGCAGGTACCGCTCAAGTCATCCATCTCTGCCAGCAGCAAAACATCCCCTACCAGCAGTATGTGAGCAGATCGGACATTCCGTCGGGATCGACTATCGGTCCGGTCTTTGCAGGGGCAACCGGTATCGAAACAGTTGACATCGGCTCCGCCCAGCTCGCTATGCACGCCACGCGCGAGCTCATCTCCTGCCAAGACCATCTCGACCTCGCTACTCTGCTTACCCACTTTTTGGAGGAGGGAGAATGACCCATCAGACTCCGCCCGAGCACTTCCAAGGCAAAAGCGTCACTGAACATCTCAGAGATGCGCGTCGAAAAGGCGCCACTGCCAGTGGAGAAATCCATGGCGAAGACCTGCCTAGCCACCTGAACGAATCCTTGAGCGCATGTAGCTATATGGCCCTCGCCCTCCTGCTTCTCTGGCTAATGGGTCTGAGTGAAAAAGCCCTCGCCCTTTTCGCGCTCGGATTCCTGATCTGGATGGCCGGTTCGACGGCGCTACGCGCGTGGGCAAAAATGGAAAGGCTGCACCGCCTCATCGAAGAAGAGCGCTGGGAGATCGAACACCATCGCGCCCAAGAACGCGAAGAGCTGAGTGAACTCTACGCCGCCAAGGGATTCAGCGGGAAACTTCTCGAAGAGGTCGTCGATGTGCTCATGGCGGATGACAATCGCCTCCTCAAGGTCATGCTCGAAGAGGAGCTCGGCCTCTCTCTTGAGCGCGAGCCGCACCCCTTAAAGCTCGCTTTCTCCACAGCCCTCGGCGGCGTCGTCGCTGCCCTCCTTCTATTCCTTGGAGCAAAGCTCTGGCCGGCGGCCGGTGTTCCGCTCGTTGCCCTGCTACTGATCGCGGGTTCGGCTCTTTTTACCGCTCGCTGGGATAAACGCCGCTCCCTGAATGCCCTCATCTGGCATTTAGCCCTTGCGCTTTTTGCCACCGCCAGCGTTTACTTTTTACTATGAAGACCCCTTACGTCTTTGATGAGTTCTTCGCCTCCGGAAGAGAAGAGAGCATCAGCCCCTTTTTTACTCAACAAGGGCGCCGCTGGGGGAAAAACCTCGCCCTCAAAAGCGCTCTGCTCTCGGCTCTGCTTCTTGCCTGTGCCTTCGCCCTCTCCTTTGTCAATAGCGCGGCCAGCAACCTTCTGCTCATCGCTGTCTACTTCCTCGTCGGCACCCCCGCCCTGATCGATGCGATCGAAGACGTCCGCAACCTGGAGATCAATATCGACGTCCTCATGACACTTGCCGCACTCCTCTCCGTCCTCATCGGCAGCGCTTTAGAGGGAGCACTCCTGCTCGTGCTCTTTGAACTCTCCGCCTCCATGGAAAATATGGTCATGCTGAAGACAAAAAGCGCCGTGCTCAGCCTGCAGCGCATGACCCCTAAAACCGCGCTTGTCGTCGCAGACGGCCTCATCCACGAGCGCGCAACGAGCGATATCGCGATCGGCGAACTGATCCTCGTCCAAGCGGGCGAGCTGGTCCCTCTCGACGGCACCGTCGTTTCAGGCAGCTCAGAGCTCAACCTCGTCCACCTGACCGGAGAAAGCCAGCCTCAACCGAAACACCCCGGCGATGAGGTGCCTGCAGGTGCACGTAATATGCAGGGAGCCCTCACCATCAAAGTCACGCGGATCAGCAGCGACTCGACCCTAAACCGCATCGTCCACCTCATCACCCAGGCACAAAGCGCAAAGCCTAAGGTCGAGCGCTTCCTCGACCGTTTTGGCAAGTGGTATGCACCGATAATCATCCTCCTTGCTCTTGCATTTGCCTTTATTCTCCCCACCCTGCTCTCGATCCCCTATCTCGGCAAAGAAGGCGGCGTCTACCGCGCTCTCGCCTTCCTCATCGCTGCCTCTCCATGCGCGCTCATTATCGCAACGCCTACCGCCTACCTCAGCGCGCTCTCGAGCTGCGCCAAGCGCGGCATCCTCCTCAAAGGCGGCAGCATCCTCGATGCGATCGCCGGCTGTTCGATCGTTGCGCTCGACAAGACAGGTACACTCACAACCGGCACCCTCACCTGCTCACAAGTCGCGCCTCTCTTCAAGACGACCTACTCCCCTGCTCATGCACTCAGCATTGCCGCCAGTCTTGAAAGACAAGCCGTCCATCCGATCGGTGATGCGATCGTCCGTTTTGCCCAAGCCCAAAAAGCCCCCTTGTGCCCCATCGAAGACTTCAAAGCGGTTCCCGGCTTCGGACTGCAAGGCACTGCTCTCATCGACGGCCAAAAAATGAGCGCCTTCATCGGCCACCCCGACTATATCGAAGAAAAGCTCCCTCCTCACCTCCTCAAATCCTTCACCGCTTGGCGTGCTGAGGCTACCTACAAAGATCAGCTCAGCGCAATACTCCTCATCGATGATGTGCTCTTCCTTTTCACTTTTGAAGATGAAATACGTCCAGAAAGCGCGCCGCTCATCTCCGCGCTCATAAGCCAGCACTACGACATCGTCCTCCTCACGGGAGATCACAGCCTGCACGCCCAGCGCGTAGGCTCAGCGCTTGGCATCGAAAAAATCTACTCCAACCTGCGTCCGGAAGATAAGTTGAATAAAGTCTCGGAGCTTGCAGAAGAGCGCGGCCTCATCATGGTGGGCGATGGCGTCAATGATGCACCGGCCCTCGCCCGCGCTAGCGTAGGGATCTCGATGGGCAAGATCGGCAGTGCGACGGCGGTCGACGCCTCAGACGTGGTTTTCCTCCACGACGACCTCAGCTCCCTTCCCTGGCTCCTTTCGCATGCCAAAAAGACGATGCGCATCCTGCGCGAGAACCTCACCCTCGCCCTCGGCGTGATCCTCTTTGCGACCACCCCTGCGCTCCTCGGCCTCGTGCCCCTCTGGGCCGCGGTCCTCCTCCACGAAGGCGGCACGGTGCTAGTGGGCCTCAGTAGTTTGCGGTTATTGCGAATGGGGAAAACGACCCGCCAAATATAAGGGATAGTGATGGGTGGCTCCAGACTCAATAGAAAATGGACGTCCACTAAAAATGACTTGGTAGGGTGGGCGATACTTTTCAGTAAATACCCTTAAACTTTTCGCTTTTGTAATAGATCCAGCCTTGACTTCGACAGGAATCACCCGACCATTCTCTTCCAATAGAAACTCCAGCTCTGAATTCTGTTCATGCCAACTGAAAAGACTATCTCTTCCGTGACAAATCAACTCCTGAGCAACAAAATTCTCAGCAAAATATCCCTTGTAGCTTCCATATTCATACTCAAGGATTACCTTAGGCGGCAGCCCACTCATATTACCAAGAATTCCCACATCAAATAGCATGAGCTTAAAAAGGTTTTCCTTTGAGTAGCCTTTAAAAGGCAGGTGTCCCGTATTCACAATATGCACCTTGAGGACCATTCCAGCGGCCTCAAGCCAATCAATGGCACTTGCTATACGGTCATAGTGCGTAATGCCCGGAACGACCCCTCTGAATTTAAATCGTCCAATTGAGCCATCCTGAACTTGAGAAAGCTGAGCGGGCACGGCTCGAAAAACACGGTCAATATGCATAGCATTGACCTTGCCCGAATGCTTGGCGATATCTGCATAGTAGGAATTGAGCAGATCGTCTTGTTTTTTTCTGACTTTAGCACAAGCTTCAAAGAGGTTGTCTTTATTTTCGCAGTAAATTGCCACGACTTCGGGCAGGCCTCCTACGACAAAATAGCGTTTGAGCTGCTCCCACAGATGTTCATGGACGAGAGGCGGAATTTTGCTTAATTTTTGCAGAAAAGGGAGCCCCTTATCCTCAAGCGCCATCAAGAATTCCTCAAACGACATAGGCCTTAGAACCTCGAAAGTCACCTTTCCTACGGGAAATGAGCCATCATTCAAATGGAGCCCTAAAAGAGAGCCTGCAGCGCACAAATGAAGCTTGGAACACTCCTCTTGGAAGTATTTCAAACTAGTCAACGCTTTGGGAACCTCTTGAATTTCATCAAAAATCACAAGGTCTGCACCAATTTGGATAGGACGATCGCGATAGAAGCTCAGATCGTTTAATATTCTTTGAGGGTCAAGGTCTGCCTCGAAAATTTTGGCTAGATCTGGCTCCTTTTCAAAATTAAAATAGTGGCATTTAGGAAAGTGTAGTCTTCCAAATTCCTTCAATAAGTGGGTTTTTCCTACTTGACGAACGCCCTTAAGCAAGAGCGGCTTACGTCGCTTTTCGTCTTTCCATTCTACCAGACGGGCCATCATTTTACGTTTCATTTGTGACATCCTTGTCACTTTAAATTAACAAAAAATGACAATTTTGTCACTTTTTGCCAGAAAAAAGTGACAGATTTGTCACAATTCGGGCTTACCTTGAATTTATATGCTCTATTTGTCATCTAGAAGATATGGCCAAGAAACGTCCTAGAGTCAAAGACCAGATAAGAAAAGCTGTCGACCAAGAGAGCCGAAAATGCGAAGAGTGCTACTTGTGGCTCCAGGAACATATGCCGAAAAGCTTCTTCCAAGAGATGGCCGAAGAGGATATCCTGCTGATCGCCCACAGCCTCATGGGACTCGACCTCCAAGACTATTTTGCCCATATCAACCTCAAGCAGTCGGCGATCGTCCTCTGCCTCGACAGCAATGACGCCGACCTGCGCATCCTCAACCACTACCAGAACTATGGGATCAAGGACTACCGCACCTTCGTATCGAATAGCCCGCCCCCCTTTCCCGGAGTCCCGATGCTGCTCCGCGTCGCCACGATCTATTTTACCCAAGCTCCAGAAAAAGAGCAGGTTCTAGAAAGCAAAGAGATCAAGGAGCTCGTCAAAACGCGCAATCCCGAGATCACCGATCGCGAGTGCAAAGCCCTGCTAGATGGGATGGGGCCGCGCTTCGTGCGCTCAATGACCAAAGACCGCCTGATCATGGCGCTCAACATGTTCTTCCGCGCTCAAACCCGCGACAACTGCCAATATGAAGTGCGCTACAACAAGGACTGGAAGAAAAAGAGCGATACCCCCTCGATGCAGATCGTCTTCGCCTGGCGCAATGTGCCCAAGCACCACTTCCTCTATAAGATGGCCAAGATGATCCACAGACATGGTCTATCCATGCGAAGAGTCAGCGCCACCTATATAGCCCCCTATAGCAAAGACTCTATCCTCATCATGTCACTGGGTTTACACGGCGCACAAGGCAAAGCAGCTTGGGAAGAAGCCGATCTCACAGACTTTCTGCAGGAACTCGTCACACTGAAATATTTCGAGGGACAAGAGATCATCGAAAAGACTTTCGTCGACTCGGGCTGGGTCCGCGGTAACCTCGGCAACCTGCTCAAGACAATGGCGCATTTTATTCACCAGACGCTCGTCCACGCCGATGTCAATATGTACACCCTGACCAACGTCGAAGAGGGCCTCTGCCGCCATCCCGAGCTAACGGTGAAACTCCTCAACGCTTTTGAAGAGAAGTTCCGCCCTAAAAAAAATAGCCTGAAAGAATTCGAAAAGTCCGCAAAAGAGTTCATCGACAAAGTAGACGCCCTCGACACGGGGAATGAAGCCAACGACACGCGCCGCAAAAACATCCTGAAACAGGGGCTGTCGTTCGTCACCTACTGCTTGAAGAACAACTTCTACCGCAATAACAAGTCCGCATTTTGCTTCCGGCTCGATCCAAAATATCTCGATTTTCTTCCTTATGAGCGCAAAGAGAAATTTCCCGCCCTGCCCTACGCGATCTTTTTCATGAAAGGACTGTTCTACATCGGCTTCCACATCCGCTTTAAGGACCTCGCGCGCGGCGGCTTGCGCACCGTACTGCCCCAGCGCATGGAACAGATGCTCTATGAGCGCAACAACGTCTTTTCCGAGTGCTACAACCTCGCCTACACGCAGCAGAAGAAGAATAAAGACATCCCCGAAGGCGGATCGAAAGGCGTGATCTTCTTAGAGCCCTTCGAGCGGATGCGCTCCGAATCGGAGATCTACCGCGACGAACTCACCAAAGGGGGTTTTTCAGCAATTGAGATCGAAGAGCGCATCAAAAAGTTTCAGGACGAGCAGAAGCTCGAATATCTCTACCAGACGCAGCGCTCCTATATCGACAGCTTCATGACTCTTCTTAACTGCGACAGCGATGGCAAACTGCGCGCCAAAGATGTCGTCGACTACTGGAAAAAGCCCGAATACGTCTACCTCGGCCCCGACGAGAACATGCATAATGTGATGATCGAGTGGATCGCCGCGTATGCGAAGCGCTGCAAATACAAGCCGGGCGGCTCCTTTATTTCGAGCAAACCGA
>Ga0207093_1007_pt1 | contig 67505 bp, 56 predicted proteins | sample Alteio_BWMinHeat_89_FD_153519 | JGI IMG/M metagenome (GOLD analysis project Ga0207093, IMG submission 153519) | Enriched cells from forest soil in Barre Woods Harvard Forest LTER site, Petersham, Massachusetts, United States -... | ecosystem: Environmental > Terrestrial > Soil > Temperate forest >... | reverse complement strand
TTGCCATTCACAGTCGCTTGATAGCCAGGATAATATTCTTTATATAATTGTAAATAAAGATGATCGCTAGGTGCATTGACCGTTGCGCGATAAGGGAAAACAGATTGGATAGTAATAGGCAGTTTTATAGTATCGTAAGGAATGATATTAAGCTTAGTGATTTCAATAGCACTTGCTTTGCCAATGACTAGTGTTGCTTTAATGAATTTTTCTTGGGAGTGATGGGTATCAATAGCGATGCTATTAATTATTTTATCGGGTTGATTAATTTCATTAGTGTTCTTTATTGGACGGCTTGTTTCCGGCCAATGCATATACTTGAAATAATCTTTTTCATGCAATTCTAGATCAACACTAGGGAATGTATAACTATGTTTACCGGGATCTTTCATACCGGAAATAAATGCTTCCATGCAAATAAGATATTTTCTATTAGATGGTATGATGTGACGACCCAATGCTATCTCCGTATCGCCAGTTATTGTCAGTTTTTTGCTGATGGGTAGTGCATGATCTACATAATGGGAGTGGCTTGTTAGGCATTTTTCTATAACAGGTTCTTCATTGTCGTAGCCTGGCACAAGATTAAATTTTTCATCTACCAATTTATTTTTCAATATGGGATCGAAGGTGCCATTTTCCATGCTGCCATGATCAATTTGTTGATATTGATAATAACGATTAATATTGGTTGGGCTTATCCACCATTTATCGATACGATTGGTTAAGAATTTTTTTTCTAATACATGCATCTCATAAAAATCCCAAGACAATAGGATGACAAAAATAACAGCCATCCATTTTTTTTGTGTAACTGAACAATAGGGAATGATACGATTGTAACATAACATGCCTAAAAAGCAGGAAAGACCAGCTAATATGATATATAAGCGCTGATTGGCAAAAATAACTGTCATATTTCTTACAAACCCAGGTGTCAGTGACCATATGGCTTGGCCAATGATAGGAAGTGGATAAAGAAATAAAAAAATGAAAATGGCGGAAGCTAAAAATATTTTTATCAATGTAGGACAATTTTTTCTAAACGCTAATATCAAACTGACAAAAATTACCAACCAAAATGTGTAACCTAATTGTGTGTCAAAGTTGCTATTATTGCCATGAAAACCAAAAGGCAGAAATACACCCGGCATTCTTGTGTGTAAATATTCGGTGACAAGCTCAGGATAGCGTACATCTTGATTACCTATATATTGTGTACCTACACCTAAATTGCTGACAGAAATAAAAAACCAAGCACTGAAAAGAATAAAAAAAACAGTCATAGTAGCAATTTGGCGCCAAGAAGCCGTTCTTCGAAAAATTTCTATCAAATAGAATATGCCACAGGCTGCAGTCGACCATAATGCAATAGGAGGATGCGACATCCAGAGTAATGACAAAGCAGCAGCAATAATGAGTGCTGATAAGGTGTCATTTTTTTGATGAGTGCGAATCATGCCATAGATAAGCAAAGGCATAAACGCCACTGTCATAAAAGAATAATAAGAATCAAAAACATAAATTAGAGTAATCACACCTGGACACGTGACATAAAAAATGGCGAATGCTGATGCAGCCCAGCGGTTTTTAGGATTGAGCTTTAATAATAAATAATAGGTTAAAAATGTTGCGACAAAACCTACAACTAACACAGTTAAGTGTTGAATGGCTAAAGCATTTAATTTAAAAAATGTAATAATATCTAAAAACTGACCTAATAAAAGATAAAAAGGTGCTCTGGCAACTGCATTGCCAAAATAATTAAAAATGCTTTGACCCACGTAAACTGGAAAGACGTGATGGTGTAATTGTTCTAGAGCGTCTCGTAACGCATTAAAGTACCAGTGTGCATCGCCAGCACCTTCATTCACAGGATAAAAAAACGGTTGAAATATCGCTGCGGTGATGAGGAATAAAATGATAAGCCTCACGAATTCTGTTTGTAAAAATGCAAGAACATAAGGCTTGCACGTTTTAAAAATATAGAGTGATGCTGATAGCATTAATAGTATTGACATCAGTAAGCAGATATAAGAGGTTGTGTTCATGACATCAGTGCCTTTATATTGTATCTTCACATGATTAACACCCGGCGTGAGTAACACCATGATTTTATGTGAATGAGATTCTAGTACGGGCACTATTTTTTTGTTGATATGGGCTTGGTAGCCAGACATATATTGTTTGTCTATTTGCACGAATTGATTTTGTTTATTGTTGTAAAGGGTAAGGAAAAGAAAGGGAGTGCGGTCATTAATTTTTATGGTTGTATTTTTTGGTGTTGGTTGTTGGTGAGCATCTAATAGTTGTATGCTAATTTTAGTTGGTATGGCCTTTTGTGCCATAATAGTTTGTTGAGACAGTAATGAATAACAGGTGAGGCATAGATAGCCGATTAACAAGAAAATGTGAAAATATAAGTTGTGATGAATAAAATATTTCGCTTTTGCTAGCATAATGCCTCTATGAGTAAACTTTTTTGCTGAGTAACTCTTGTAGGTATTTTCCATAACTATTTTTTAATAGGGGATACGCCAATTTTTCTAATTCGTCTGCCGTAATATATCCCATACGATAAGCAATTTCTTCTGGACAAGCGATTTTTAATCCCTGTCTTTTTTCGACGGTTTGAATAAATAATCCTGCTTCTAATAAAGATTCCGATGTGCCTGTGTCTAGCCAGGCATAGCCGCGTCCCATAATATTCACTTGCAATTGTTTGTGACGAAGATAGTGTTTATTGATGTCAGTGATTTCTAGTTCGCCGCGTGCTGAAGGCTTGAGGGATTCTGCAATATCAATGACTTGGTTATCATAAAAATATAAGCCTGTGATGGCATAACTGGATCTTGGTTGTGGTGGTTTTTCGATGATATCGATGGGGAATCCTTGTTCATCAAATTCAACCACACCATAACGTTCGGGATCTGTCACAGGGTAAGCAAATACGGTTGCACCTGCTGATTTGTTTGCAGCATGCTGTAGTTTATGTCCTAAATCATTCCCATAAAAAATATTATCGCCTAACACTAATGCTGAATGATCATTGGCAATAAATGTTTTGCCAATAATAAATGCTTGCGCCAATCCGTCGGGTGAGGGTTGAATAGCATAAGAAAGGTTAAGCCCCCATCTTCTGCCATCACCGAGTAATTGTTGATATTGAGGGATATCTTGTGGTGTGGAAATAATTAAAATATCGCGAATACCACTGAGCATTAAAGTGGACAGCGGATAATAAATCATAGGCTTATCATAAACAGGCAATAACTGTTTAGAAATCACATGTGTATTGGGATAAAGACGTGTGCCCTTACCGCCGGCTAAAATGATTCCTTTCATCATGTAGCGCTCTCTTTGTAGTGACTGTTTATCCAGTTTTGATAATGATTATTGTTTTTCAGTGTATCAAACCAAGCTAAATTATCTAAATACCATTGAATCGTTTTTCGTATGCCCGATTCAAAGGTTTCAGTGGGTTGCCAGTTTAATTTTGTTTGAATTTTCTTTGAATCAATTGCATAACGTCTATCATGTCCGGGTCTATCTTCAATATGCGTAATCAATGTTTTATAAGAATGCTTAGCAGGTTTTAATTGATCAAGAATATCGCAAACAGTGTGAACGACTTCAAGATTGGTTTTTTCAAAGTTGCCACCGATATTAAAAGTTTCACCAATTGGACTGTCTGCTAATACTTTGCGTATACCTTCGCAATGATCTTTGACATAGAGCCAATCACGAATTTGTAAACCATCGCCATAAATAAAAAGTGGCTTATTTTGTAAAGCGTTTAAAATTAATAGTGGAATTAATTTTTCAGGAAATTGGTAGGGCCCATAATTATTAGAACAATTAGTAATAAGAGTAGGCATGCCATAAGTATGGTGAAACGCTGAAACTAGATGATCTGCTGCAGCTTTGGAAGCAGAATAAGGATTTTTAGGATGATACGGTGTCGTTTCAGAAAACGCAGGGTCTTGTGCTGCGAGCGAGCCATAGACTTCATCCGTAGAAACTTGTAAAAATCGAAATGCTTCTTTTTCGTTACCACTAAGATGTTGCCAGTATTGCCGTGCATTCTCAAGCAGGCAAAACGTGCCATTAATATTAGTATGAATAAAATCATCGGGTTTGCGGATCGATCTATCGACATGACTTTCTGCTGCAAAATTCAACATTGCGCGTGGGCGGTGTTGAGTCAAAATAGACTCAACCAAAGGCGGATCGTTAATATCACCTTTGATAAAAATAAGCTCAGGGGAATGGCGTAAAGAATCCAGATTATTGATATTGCCTGCATAAGTTAATTTATCAAGCACAATCACCGGTTCTTTAACAATATTTATCCAATCTAGCACAAAATTTGCGCCAATAAAACCACAGCCGCCGGTTACTAAGATCACTTTCTTTTTCCTTTTTTGTAACAAGCCGATATTCTAAATGGATATCGGTTCTTGCGCAAATTTTAATTAGATTCTAGAATGTATGGTTTTAGTTAGTATGGTTGCATAACTCTTTTGAGATGCGTCGTCCCGCGGCTTGTCCGCGGGACGACGTATATCAGAAGAATTATGCAACAATGTCTCTAATTATCTTGAGGAAATTTTTTTGAATATCGTCCATGTTCCAGCAATCAATACTACCGGTAAAAAAGCGCTACTGGGATATATTCCTGAAAGTTATACCTTGCCAGCAGACCACCCTAATTTTTTAGGGCACAGTAATTTCCAGGAATGCAGAACACTCATCGAATGTTTATCAGAACAAGGTTATGATGTTGATGTTGTCAATTGGGACGCAGATATGCGAGCAGTTGGTAAAGCGGATTATGATTTGCTTATCGCACTGGATTTCCAATTGGAATATGCTAAAACGCTAGTCAAATCTTCCGGTAAAGTGATTTTGTATGCAACAGGTTGTCATTGGAGTTTTGCGAATCCTGCAGAGTATGGCCGTATTAATCAGTTAAAAGAACGTCGTGGTGTCATGCTTTTGCCGCGCCGTCAATCCAAACCATTTTCTTGTGAAGGCAAGATTGATGAAATATGGTATTTAGGTAATGATTTTACGCGTGATACTTATGCGCATCATCGAGTGCCTAAGCATAGGCTTAATATCAGCATTATCGAGTTTCCAGTGATTGAAAAAAATGATTTTCAGCAAAATCATTTTCTTTGGTTTGCCTCGGCAGGTGCAGTGCATAAAGGATTGGATTGGTTATTAGAAATATTTTCTAGAAATAGTGAGTTGCACTTACATATATGTGGATTAGTAGAATTAGAAAAAGATTTTTATGAATTGTATTATCGAGAATTACACGAACTACCTAATATTCATTTCCATGGCTGGGTGTTACCGAATTCTACACAGTTTCAAACTATTTTAAAACAATGCAGTTATGTGGTATCACCTTCATGTTCGGAAGGCGGTGGTGGGGCAACACTACAATGCATGTATGCAGGATTAATTCCTATTGTTACCAGGGCAAGTTCGGTGGATGCAGAAGATTGTGGTTTTGTATCAGCACAAGATACATTTGTGGAAGTAGAGAAATCGATTAAGAAAGCTTCTTTGCTTTCTGCAGATGAATTAGCAAAAAAATCACATCAATCACGTGAATATGTGTTGAATCATCATTTGCTAAAACACTATAAGCAAGCGGTGCTCAAGCGGCTTCAGTCGAGTCAATGCGTTGTGGTTTAAATAGTATTTTTTGTAATACAGCCATTTGTAATAGTATCGTCAATGCTGCAATCCATGAAAATAAACTGATATAAAAAGATATTCGCACCCAAGGTGTTGCTATGTAATTCAGCGTAATTTGATTGGTGCCTTTTTCCAATGGAATTAAGACGGTATTGTTGGGTGATTGTAATACCTTGACTTGATGGTGATTGACGACTGCTTCATAACCAGGCAGATAAAATCGATATGTTTCAAGATAAGAACGATTAAATGGCGCATCAACATTGGCAATGAATGGAAAAATTGATTTAATGTGAATAGGAAGATTGGTGTTGTCGTATTGGGTTTTACCGTAACGTATAAATTTTACGAAAGCTTTTTTGTCGCTTTGTGGATCTGCAATAAACTGTACTTCTACAGATTTTGGTTTTGTCTCTGTTGTAAATGATGATAACAAGAGTATTTGCTTTGTCACATTATTTTGTGAGGATGAATAACTGCCGAGCTGATTATAAAGCATAGTATGATGATGTAATCCTTCGATATGAAAGATGCCAGGACAATATTGAGAAATCAATTCAAAGCATGTGGCGTAATGTTTTTTAGGATCAAGGGTAAAGCGCAGGAGTTCTATCGTTTTTAATCGAGTTGGTGTGTTTTCAATTGGAAATTTTGATTTAAGTATCACAGAATCTTCTTTAGAATTACTCGCTAAGCATTTATTTATTACTGTTATCTTATTGTCAAAAGAGGGGATGGGTTTCAAGTTTGAATCGAGCAAGCGGGTTTCAAGTGTAGGGTCATAACTACCTTCAGGCCAGTGTGTATTCGTGCCGCCGTAGCTTGGTACAAATAAATAATTTTCGGGTAGTTGCCACAGTGTTGTTTTCTCTGTCGAGATAGAATCAAACATAAAAGCAGTGAATTTTCCTACCTCAATGGTGCTCCATAGCGCCAAAATACAGAGCCAAAAAATGATTTTAATATAACGTTGTTTGTTATCTGTTTTTTGCGAAAGATCATTTAATGCTAAGAATCCTGCGAAGAGAAGTAGAGGTGCTAAAATAAAATAAAGACGCAGCATAGGCCATTGCGAAGTCATGTTTTCAACAACGCGTGGCATATGCGCATATAAAAAATGAGTGAGAAAAGGAATAGGATAAAGTAAAACAAAAAAAACAGAAATACACAAAAACAAATTTCGTAACAAAGCATTTGTGTAATACTTTAATGTGTAAACAATCATCCCCAACAAAAACCATAGCGCAAAACCTAATTGCAGCGGCGCCATTTGTTCATGTGACCAATTCACCGGCAAAAAGACGCCAGGAATAATTTGTTTCAATAAAACCATAACCGTATCGGCGTAACTGAGTAACTGCGGTAGGTAATCAGTTTGCAGATGGCAGCTAAAAGTAAATATAAATTGCCAAGCGCTCAAAAGTAAAAAAATAAATCCGGTGAGGAAAATTGCGCGCAATCCTTTTTTTATAGTGAACCACATACTTAAATAAAATATACCGCAAAAAATGCTGGCCCAAAAACCTACGGGTGGATGTGCAAGCCAGATTAAAGATAATGACATGCTGACGAGTAGAATATGAATGAATTTCTGTTTTTGATAAATGCGAATCAACCCATAGATTAAAATAGGTATGAAAGGCAATGATAAAAAAGATCGGTAAGCATCAAAGTGACTCATGGTTCCTATGATTGCAGGACAGCTTACGTAAAAAAATGCAAATAAAAATGCTGCCCAACGCATGTGTGGCGCTAATTTATAAAGCACGGTATACATCGATACAATGCTAGCTGCTGCTATGACGATGACCATTAAGTGCTGAATATCAATCGCAGTCAATTTATGTAGGCTGATAATATCGAGTAAAACCCCTAAAAATGCGTAACCTGAAGCCATGCCCACAGGTGCGCCAATAAAATTAAATGCGGTTTGACCTATGTAAACAGGGAAAATACCTTGTTGATATTGCAGTAAGATATCTTTTAATACTGCATGATACCATTGCGCATCATTCGCGCCGAGTGCATTGTGTGAAAAAAATGGAGCATAAATAGCAGTGCTAATTAAACATAATAATAGATAGGGCAGTAAATTAGAGCGAAACAAAGGAGAGGTTATAGATGTAACGCGTTCGAAATAGTTATTCATTCCGTAAACACTTTTCTGGCAAATAGGCGCACAAATTTATTTTCTTCTAATGTTTTGAATTTACGTCTAAAGGTTGTAACAGCATCATCCAATTCATGTATGACTTTAAGCCGTGCTTCAAGCTCTTTCGCTTGTTGTTGAATAAGATCTAATCGTTCAGCACAATCTTTTTCGCGTGTGCGTAAGTGTTTAAGAAAGAAAACAGGTAATCCCATCAAAAAATATTTATCGCTAGACAAAGAGGTTTTTTGTTCATTAACTTCATGAAATAAATGAATAAGATCTTGTGCAAAGGCTTTTATGAGGATTTGGTATTGATCGCGAGCTGTTTTTTCTTGAGTCGCATCATAATGAGGTAATGTGTCCCATAATGATTTAATAGTATAAAAAAGAGCATCTTCGCTGTGTGGGTCAAAATACACAGCATTATCTTCACATTGCTCTCGGTGTATAGGGATATCGGACACAATAATTTTTTTGCCTAGTGCTTTTGCGTCTTCTAGAGAAGTATTCCAACCTTCAAAGAGTGAAGGTTGTAATAATGCGGAAGCGCCACGATAGATTTGAATTTGATGTTCGCGGCTAACAAAGCCTAAAAGATGTATTTGTTCAGTTAGGTCATTGTCATCGATGTATGATTGCAGCTCATCATAATAATCTGGGCAGCGGTAATCTTTTTTAAATCCTGTGCAAATTAATGAATAATTTAAACCAGCATCTTTTAATTTTTTCCAAACGTTAAATACTAGTTTATGATTTTTGTGTACCCAAAATTGGTTGGGCATGTAAATATATTTTTTGTGAATATTGAAATGTGTCAGGGTCTCTTCCATTTTTTTTGAAAAACTTTCTTCAGGAAGTACAGAGCGAAAGTAAACAACTCTGCCTTTTTCTGCATATTCGGGATAATGGTTTTTTAAATCTTTTAATACATCATTGCTAATGCATAATGCTTTCTCAGAATAACTCATAATAAAATCAGCTAATAATTTACGATAAAGCATTTCATCTTGACTAAAAAAATGGGGTAAATGCTTTTCTTGGAAATCAGCGATCCAGCCTAGTGTTTTACCTTTGAGATTAAATTGCGGGAAACTCATAAGTGGTAAAAAAACATCGCACTGGTATTCATTAATTTGTTGTTCAACAGTGTCTTTATGGACGGCGCTATTCAGTGTTTCATCAGAAAAATGCACCAGAGTTAACCATGAAGGTTGTGTGACACTGTTAAAAAGAGGTTCATTCATACTTTCAGGTAAAAATACGAAAATATCGGGCACTTGTTCTACTGGTAGAGTATTTAATGCATTAATACAATTTTTTACAAAATAAAGACCCGCAACCCAGCCTGTGCGACCATTTAATTCTTGTTGTATGAGTGGGATGCCAATGCGTAATTTTTTCATGAAGGGTTATCTCTATTCGCTTATTACAGATTGTACATGAGTGACTTGTGATTTTAAATGGATGAGATGACTATCAACCATGGTTTTTATCAATTCAGAAAAAGTGACCTTCGGTGTCCAATTGAGTAACTGTTTTGCTTTAGCAGCATCCGCTACAGTAGTATTTGTTTCTGTAGGTCGAATGAAACGAGGATCTGATTTAATATAATTTTTCCAGTTTAAGCCTACGTGTGAAAATGCAATCTCACAAATTTCGCGAAGACTGTGCATCTGGCCTGTGCCAATTACAAAATCTTCTGGCGTTTTATGCTGTAACATCAACCACATCGCTTCAACATAATCGCCCGCAAATCCCCAATCGCGTTTAATATCTAAGTTGCCTAAAGTTAACTGGTTATTTTTGACAAGTGGTTCACCGTATTCATTGAATAAGGGGGAATTCTCTATACCTAGTTTAAGGCAAGCAGCAGCGTATGTAATTTTTTGGCAGACAAAATGCGGCGGTCGCTTTGGGCTTTCATGATTGAAGAGAATGCCGCAGCTAATAAACATATTGTAACTTTTACGATATATTTTAGCGATGTTATGCGCATAAAGTTTTGCTGCAGCATAAGGATTAATAGGATTAAATGGGGTGGATTCATTTTGTGGAAAAACATTTGTGTCACCATACATTTCCGATGACGAAGCTTGATAAATTTTACAATCAGGTTTGAGTTGTCGCACCACATCAAAAAGACGATGTGCGCCTAAACCGTTAACTTCAGCGGTTTCTAATGAGAGCTCCCAGGAATGACTAGGGTAGGATTGGGAAGCTAGATTATAAATTTCATCGGGTTGGGCTTTTTGTATAGCCGTATAAATCGATGCGGAGTCATTTAGATTACCAAAAATAAAATCAATTTGATTATGCAAATGGGCAATATTACGAGATTGGCTAGCAGTGCTATTGCGGACTAAGCCAACAACGCGGTATTTTTTTTGTACTAATAATTCAGCGAGGTAAGAGCCATCTTGTCCGGTAATCCCAGTCATTAACGCTGTGCGGGCCATAGATAAGTAGCTCATCTGACAAACGAAATATCAATGATACACTATCTTCCCTAAGGAATGAAATAATACTGTTTTATTATGATATTTTTGCTACTATATCCCGATTATTTTTACCTCGCTATGAGTATCCAGGATCATGCAAAGGCTTGAGTGGTGTTTAATATTTACGCGACAACACCAGGCAAATAGCAGGGCGCAGTTACATTAAATTTATAGAGGCTGGTGTTGAATGTCTGAAGCAAAATTATTAGTCGATTCACATACTCGCAGCTGGATAAAAGCAGTTAGCTGGCGCATTTTAGGTACTTTAACAACAGTAGGTGTTACCTTTTCTGTGACCAATAGTCTTGTCATGGCGACTTCAGTGGGTGTGATCGAATTTATCGCTAAAACATTCCTTTTTTACCTACACGAAAGGCTTTGGATTAAAATCAATAGCTGGATATAAAATGAACAAACTAAAGGAATTAGAAGCCCAATCTATTTATATTCTGCGTGAAGCTTACAACCGGGTAAAACCATTGGCTATGTTATGGTCACTAGGCAAGGATTCAAATGTCTTATTATGGTTAGCTAGAAAAGCTTTTTTTGGCCACGTACCATTTACTACGATTTTGTTGGATACCGGTAATGAATTAGATGAAGTCTATGCGTTCCGTGATGAATATGTCAAAAAATGGAACCTCACTTATATTAATGCAGAATGTCCACCCATCGAAGAAACAGATCCATCACTGCCGCCTAAAACTCGCGCTGCTGCGCGTAAAACATTAGGATTAAAACGAGTCATTGAGCAGCATCAATTTAAAGGGATATTATTAGGTATTCGCCGTGATGAACAAGCGATACGCAGTAAAGAAAGAGTTTTCAGCCCGCGTCATGAATCCGGTGAATGGAAATTTCGCGATCAACCCTTAGAGTTTTGGGACCAATATAAAACTGATTTTGTGACCGGTACGCATTTGCGTATTCATCCTTTATTAGCTTGGACAGAATTAGATATTTGGGAATATATCAAACAAGAAAATATTCCAGTCGTACCACTTTATTTTGCACGCAATGGCATGCGTTATCGCTCTTTGGGTGAAAAAGATATTACACATCCTATTGTATCAAATGCTGCGACATTGGATGAAATTATCAGTGAATTAAAAACTACTAAGCAGCCTGAACGTGCGGGACGTGCGATGGATCATGAGCAAGAAGATGCATTCGAAAAATTACGATCGTCAGGGTATATGTAATGACTACTAATACTTTAAAACTCGTGGTTGTAGGTCATGTTGATGATGGTAAGTCGACCTTAATTGGACGTTTGTTATATGAAACAGATTCTTTACCAGATGGAAAGTTAGCCGAACTCAAAGCGGTGAGTTTGAAACGTAATATGCCGCTAGAATGGTCTTTTGTGTTAGATGCATTCCAAGCAGAACGTGATCAAGCTATCACGATTGATACTAGTCAAATCATGATTAATAGACCAGGGCGACAAGTGACGATTATTGACGCGCCAGGTCATATAGAATTTTTAAAAAATATGGTGAGTGGCGCAGCTTCTGCTGATGCAGCTTTTCTTTTAGTGGATGCTTCAGAAGGTGTGCGACAGCAAACACGACGCCATGCTTATTTTTTAAATTTTTTAGGTATTCAGCAAGTTGTAGTGATAATCAATAAAATGGATTTAGTACAATATTGCGAAGAAAAATTTAACCAAGTGAAAGCTAACATTATCACGCACTTACAAGAAGTAGGAATAAAAGCGCAGGCGATTATACCTGTTTCAGCGCGTGAGGGTGATATGTTATCTGCGCGATCTACACATATGCAATGGTATCAAGGTGTCACTGTGTTAGATGCGATGGATAACTTAGTGGCTACTGATAGAATAGATTCGGGTTTTTTACGTTTTCCTGTGCAAGATGTTTATAAATTTGATGAGCGTAGAATTATTGCTGGGCGCGTAGAATCGGGCGTGTTACGCGTGGGCGATGATATTTTAATTTCTCCTTCCAATCAAATGGCAAAAGTGAATTCTATTGAAACGTGGCATGCCGAAAAACAAGTCGAAGCAAGAGCTGGTGAATCTATTGGTATCACGCTAGATAAACAACTATTTGTAGAACGCGGTGATGTTGTGAGTCATCTTGAAAATCCACCAATGCTGACTACCGTTTTTCGTGCAACACTTTTTTGGTTGGGTCATGATTCTATTGTGTTAAATAAAACGTATAAAATGAAATTATTGACGCGTGAAGTCAACGTGATTGTCCAATCGATTGAATATGAAATTGATACAGAATCTTTACAAAAAAATAAAGTAGAACAGTTGCGTAAAAACCAATGTGGTGAAGTTATTCTGCGTGTGCAAGAATTACTACCTGTGGATGAATATCATTCATTAAAACATACCGGTAGATTTGTGTTGGTAGATGCTTATGAGATCGTTGCTGGCGGCATGATTTCTATGAAGGGTTTTCCTAATCAACGCACATTATTAGAAAAACGCCCATCCAATTTAACGCAAGTCAAACATTATGTCACTTATGATATGCGACAGCAGCGCAGCGGTCATCGTGGCGGTGTTTTATGGTTTACTGGGTTATCAGGTGCGGGCAAATCGACGTTGGCGATGGCGCTTGAGCAAATGCTTTTTTTAAAAGGTTATCAAGTTTATACGTTGGATGGTGATAATATTCGTTCAGGATTGAATTCTAATTTGGGTTTCACTCCCGAAGATCGTGCGGAAAATATTCGACGTATTGGTGAAGTCTCCGCATTATTCGCCGATGCAGGATTTGTATGTGTTACGGCGTTTATTTCACCTTATCAAGCAGATAGAAATAAAGTGCGCCGTATGCTGGCTCAAGGCATGTTCCATGAGATTTATATCAAAGCAGATTTAGAACATTGTGAAGAACGAGATCCTAAGGGGTTGTACAAAAAAGCTAGAAAGGGAGAAATTGCCGAGTTTACTGGAATTTCAGCACCTTATGAAGCGCCTCTGAACCCAGAATTAATTATCGATACCGTGCAACTGACGGTAGAACAGTCAGTAAATCGTATACTTGAATATGTGAAAGAAACTTTTGCTTATTCATCAACGGCTGAAGTTGTAGTATGAAAACAAATCCGCGCATAGAAAAAATCAAATCTATTTTAGCTTGTCCATCGTGCTGCGTAAAATTAGATTGTCAACAAAACTATTTTTTATGCGCATCTTGTCAGAAACAATATCCTATTCGGGACGGTAAGTTATATTTTATCGATGTGCCGACGTACGAAGATACTTTGGATTCTATCAAGGGAAAATTGAAAAAATGGTTAGGCAAATATTATTATTCTATTGGTGTTAATGTTATCGCACCGACATATCCATTTAATTATTTGGCTGAATTAAAAAAACGAATCTCTTTAACAGAAAAAATAGTGGTTGATGTAGGTTGTGGTAATCACAGAATCGATAACAACATAATATGTATGGATATGTTTGATTATGATGTGGTCGATATTATTTGTGATATCGAAAAACTGCCATTTTTACCAGGATCGGTAGACATGTTTGCGTCACGCAGTGTCATCGAACATATTCCATACCCTAATAAATTAATTGAGAAAATTCATCAGTGCACGAAATTAGGTGGTTACAGCGTGCATTCTGTGCCATTTTTATTTCCTTTCCATGCGTCACCTTATGATTTTCAACGGTATACTCATAAAGGTTTAGATATTTTATTTGCTGGTTGGGAGAAGATCGAGCAATTCAATGTGACGGGTCCTATCACACATTTTCTTGCCAGTATTACAGAATTTTTTTCTATTTTATTTAGTTTTGGCAATCGGCGGTTGCAATCTATGTTGTATTTTGGGTTGTGTTTGTTATTGTTTCCACTAAAATATTTAGATTGGTTTTTTGTCCGTTCAGAAAGATATTATTCGTTAGCATCTACATTTTTAATGGTCGCACAAAAGAAATAAAAGGTATTGTATGATTAAAATTGGTTTAATTGGTTTTGGTTATTGGGGGCCTAATTTACTGCGTAATTTTATGGCTAACCCAAATTTTCAAGTATATGCGGTTGCTGATGGTAATCCTAAGCGTCTTGAGTTAGTGCAGCGTATTGATGCGAGAATTAAATTAATTGCTGATGCAGATATCTTAATCAATGATCCAGAAATTGATGCGGTCGTGATTGCCACACCTGTTGGTACCCATTATCCGTTAACAATGAAGGCGCTCGCAAAGAAAAAACATGTATTGGTTGAAAAACCATTATGTACTAATCAACGTGAAGCGCAAGAAATGATTGATCTTGCTGAAAAAATGCAGGTTACTTTAATGGTAGACCACACTTTTTTATTTAATAGTTCCGTGCAAAAAATTCATGAAATTTGCCGAAGCGGTGAATTAGGAAAAATTTGCTCGTTTGATTCCGTGCGCGTGAATTTGGGATTGTTTCAACAAGATATTAATGTGCTTTGGGATCTGGGGCCGCATGATTTCTCTATCGTGCATTATCTTTTTAACGAAGAACCGATTCATATGGAAGCAGCGGCTTATGCGCATTTGAATCCGCACTTGCCAGATATGACTTATTTAACTATGTATTTTCCTTCCAATATGATTGCCCATTTTAATATGAGTTGGATGTCGCCTGTCAAAGTCAGACGAGTATCGATTGGTGGCACGAATAAAATGCTGGTTTGGGATGACTTGAATCATGAAGAAAAAATTAAAATTTATAATAGTGGGATATCACATCAGCAAGAAGAAAATCGTAACGTTATTATTCCGGAATATCGAATAGGTGATATTTTTTCGCCGCGTGTACCTAATAAAGAAGCATTACAAGGTGTTGTCGCACATTTTGCTAATGTTATCTTCAAAAAAGAAAAATCACTGATGGATGGTTATGCAGGATTACGTGTTGTAAAAATGTTAGAAGCAGCACAGCAAGCAATTGAATCGAATCTTCAACAACTTTCTAAAAAACGTGAGACACATTCATGCAAAAAAGAATACTCGTAACCGGTGGCGCGGGATTCATCGGCAGCCATTTGGTGGACTTATTGGTTGCTAAGAACCGTGCTGTTACTGTGCTGGATGATTTTTCTGTAGGAAAAAAATCTTATTTACAATCTGCTGAACAATCGGGCGATGTAAAAATTATTGAAGGATCTATTTTAGATTTTGACGCGATTGAATTGGCTATGCAAGATTGTGATATTGTTTTTCATTTAGCAGTGGAGTGCGTAAGACGATCATTAAATTTGCCTTTGCAAAATCATCATACCAATGCTACGGGCACGATTAACATGTTGGAAGTGGCGCGTAAACATAAAATCAAACGTTTTATTTATTGTTCTTCTTCGGAAGTTTATGGCAATGGCAAAGATAAATTATTAAATGAAACGTCTACTTTATGTGAGCCAATGACTGTGTATGGCGCGGCTAAGCTTGCGGGTGAGTATTATGCGAAAGCTTATTACCGTACTTATCAGTTGCCAACAACGATAGTGCGTCCATTTAATGCGTATGGTCCACGTGCTTATGAACAAGGTATTCGCGCAGAAGTGATTCCACGTTTTATTATTCGCTTATTGAATGATTTGCCACCTGTGATTTTTGGTAACGGTGCTTGTGCAAGAGATTTTACTCACGTAACTGAAGTAGCACATGGATTAACGTTGGCTGCACATTGTGATGCATTAATAGGAAAAGAAGTGAATATTGCATTTGGTAAGGCATATACAATGCAAGAAGTTGCAGTGCTTTTAGCAAAACTTTGTGGCAAACCCCATATTAAGCCTATGTTTGTAGATCCTAGACCTGGTGATGTGCATTTTTTGCATGCGGATACGCATTTAGCCAGCCAAGTTTTAAAATTTAAACCTGAAATTGGATTTGAGCAAGGTTTGCAGGATTATTTGTCATGGTTTCAACAGTCACACACGGATGTTTCTGTGTTGCTAGAAAAAGATATTTTGAATTGGCAAACGGAGAAAGTCTGATGCAAGCAATCAAATTTAGTTGTCCTTATTTTGGCGACGAAGAAGCGAAAGCGGCTTCTGATGTCGTTAAAAGCCAATGGGTTGTTGGCGGTGCAAAATTACAAGAGTTAGAAAAACGTTTTGCTGTCATGTCAAATACGATTGCTGGAATCGGTGTTTCTTCGTGGACGACGGGAGCATTTTTAGTATTAAAAGCTTTGGGTATTGGGCCAGGCGATGAAGTGATTGTGCCTTCGCTGACATTTATTGCCTCCGTGAATGTGATTTTACATGCAGGGGCAACGCCTGTATTTGCTGATATTGATCCGCATACTTGGAATATCGATCCTGCTGATATTGAACGAAAAATTACGGCTAAAACAAAATTAATTCTACCTGTCGATCAAATTGGTTTGCCATGTGATATTCAAGGCATTCAAAAAATTGCAAAAAAACACGGTATTATGGTGGTGCAGGATGCAGCTTGTTCTTTTGCAAGCGCTGTTGATGGAAAACCTGTCGGTGCGCATAGTGATATTACGATTTTTAGTTTACATGCGCGTAAAATTGTAACAACAGGTGAGGGTGGGATGATTGTGGTAAAAGATGCAGATCTCGCTGAGCGATTGAAACGCTTACGTCACCAAGGCATGTCGCTTTCAGACTTTGATCGTCGCGATGCGTCACCTACAAATTTTGAAAGCTATCCTGAAGTGGGTTACAATTTTCGCTTAACAGATATTCAAGCGGCGATTGGCTTATGCCAATTAGACCGCCTGAACGATATTATGCAACGCCGTCAGCGTATTGCCGAACGGTATCAAACATTTTTTTCAAAACATCCCTGGATTAAGCTACCAACAGTACCAAAAAATGTAAAAACTAATTGGCAAACGTATCAAATTCAATTAAAAGATAATGCCCCTATTTCTAGAAATGAATTAATGGATACTTTATTTAAAAAAAATATTCCTACGCGCAGAGGGGTGATGGCTTCCCATCTCGAAAAACCTTACCTTTCATATCAAGCAAAATTACCCATAACAGAACACGTTGCAGCAACAACATTGCAATTGCCTATGCATCCGGCGTTAACTGATGAGCAGCAGCAATATATTTTTGATACTTTTATCACTCTCCCTCTCTCGCCGCTATAGTAATACAAAAATATGATGTATCTCCAGCGGGAGAGGGGACTTGTGTATGAGAATAACTTAATTTTTTTGAAATAAAATTATTTTATGTCTAGGTTTTGCCAGAGACGCGTGTTGGCATTTCTCGGAATAGATGACCTTGAGATTATATTTTTTATCAAACAAATTCTGTAATCGTTTAGAATATAAGCGCTGTGGAATGATGTACATATAAGGTATTCTGTCTCTGAGTACAGCAATATCGATTTCAGGATGCAGCCAGGAAGCGATTTTTAAAATACATTTATCTAGTAATGGATTGCGTAATATTTTTAAAAGTTGTCTTGCTGCAATTAATAAACGATTATAAATGCAATCATAAGGCATAGTGACAGCTAAAATGCCGTTTTTATTCAAATCATTTGATATTTTCTGGTATAGATCTGCATCATCAGCGGTAATTAAATGTAAAACACTTTCCGCATGGATAATATCAAAACCAGAATCATTTAAAGTTAAATAGTCAGCTTCAACAAATTTTATATTATATTGTCTATTGTCAGTCACAGTTTTTAATGCGGCAGTAATATTTGATGAGGATATGTCTATGCCTAGCAGTTCTGCATTAGTAAAAACATTAGCTAAAGATAAAGTATGAGTGCCTACACCACAACCTAAGTCTAAAATTCGAGGACTGATAGCGGTAGAATATTGTTTTAATATTCCAGTCAGCGATGAATCGTGAGTAAGTGCTAAATAATTAAGCGTTGTAAACGTCATATTACAGGTTCTTTTACTACGTTTATGTCGATTTCTTTTGCATAAAGATCTGTGCAAAGATCTTTAGGTAAAGTGAACTTAAATCGATTATCACTCGCAAGATATTCTAAAAATTTACGGTAAATCTCGCGCATGCTTTTTTTGCCACTAAAACGTTGTTCACAATGAGTTAATAAATTAATTACGCCACCTGATTGGGCAATCAGGTTAGCACAAGCAATCCACATGTCTAAAATTTCCTGACAAGAGTAACCTAAAAATTGCAAACTACCATCACGCGGCATAGACAATGGAATTTCCCATAGATTGCCAATTTTAAAAGGACGAGCGGTTGCACAACCATTATTAGGAATAGGAAAAAGTCCACCAGAGGTTGGGATGCTGCTATCGTAACGATAAAAAGATTCTAGATTATGTAACAAGCCTTTGGTTCGCAATAATGAAGGCGCCCGATAGCCAGACACTCGATATGCTTTGATAAGAGGCTCAGCAGCAAGCAAGCGTTGATGGCGTTCAATTTCAGGTAAAAACGGTGTTTTGTTACTATGATCATAGCCATGTATTCCTATTTCATGGCCGCGGTTAAGAACAATGTCTAATTTATTATAGGGAATAGCCCAGGAGCAAGGCACAATATAGTTGCAAGATTTTGCGCCAACACTTTCTTCAATATCTAAAAAATAATCGACTAAATTATTTAAGCCTTCTGCGCTATCCAAATCGTGTGTCAATAAAACAGGTGTTGCAGTTTGCGACAGCAATTTTGTAGGGTAAGATAAATCCTCGAGTACGTCAGCGCTTAAATCAATAGGCCAGGCAGGAAATTTAGCCCATTCTGATATTTTTCTGCGTTTAATTCTGCCGATAACATTAGCAACAATATCACGAAGCAGTGATGGCACATGTTGATAATTAACAGGTAGTTTGCTAGAAGTTGGTTTTGATTCGGTAAATGCGGCTGTCAGTCTAACCTCATCTAATAAATCACGCGCAAGCATCATAGTATCTGACGTTAGAAATTTTTTGTTTAACACAAGTATATTTGGATTTGTTAATTTTCCTTGTGCATATAAATGAGACGTGAAGGTACGTGGTAGTGAAATAGTTAAATCATGTGCCCATTGCAAGTGCGGTATTGCATTATCATTATGAATGCGAATACGAGTTAATTTATTCATGTTATACTTTCCTCGGCGAAATTGACTCGTCCAGAAATAAAGTAAAGTGGTCTGCTAGTCACTTCAATGTGTATGCGTCTTAAGTATTCCATAGCGAGTCCTAAAATTAAAAACACTAAGCCAAACATAAATGAATTCACCAACATTAATCCTGTCCATCCAGGCATGACATCAGTAAATATGCGCTTAATAATCAAGTAAACTGCAAATCCTAAACTACCTAACCAGATAGTGATACCAACCGCCGTAATTAAACGTGCTGGTAAATTTGAAAATGCGACAAAAGCATCGCACAGTGTTTTTAACATGTGTGAAAAAGTCCAGCCAGATTTACCTGCGAAACGCGCATGTCTGTCGTATAGAACGACTTCTTGATTAAAGCCTGTCCATGCAACTAATGCAAAGGTAATTCTATTATGTTCTTGAAATTTCTTAAAACAATTGACGACTGTTTTATCAATTAAAAAGAAACTACCAGTGCAGAATTTAGAATTTTTTGGCATAGCATATTTTTTTAATAATGAAAAAAAGATATGGCTCATCCATTTTCGCCAACGTTGATCGACGCGTTGACGACGTTTCCCCCAAACAATTTGGGTGCCTTGTTGCCATTGTTTCACAAATTCAAGAATTACTTCAGGAGGATCTTGCAGATCGCAAGCGAGTGTCGCCACAGCATCACCTTCCGCATGTTGAATACCAGCGCTGAGGGCAATATGTGAGCCAAAATTGCGAGATAGTCGAATAGCACTAAATCGCTCTGAAGATTGGCAGATCTTTTCAATGAGTTGCCAGCTATTATCACTGCTGCCGTCATCAATGAAAATGACTTTAAAATGAATATCATGAACGGATAATAAGACGTTGGTTATCGCTTTATGGTAGGCGTCTAAGCACAGTTCTTCATTGTATACTGGCGTCACTATAGTAATATGTGGTATCTGCTTCATATAGTATTTTTTACCTCTGAATAAGATTTTAGTGAATTTGTTAAAAAACCGATTGCGCCAAGTAATATTAATACAAGATTATTCATTAAGTAGGCAAGTCCAGCAACTAAAAAACCTATTTCGCCAGTGTAGCCTAATAATTGGAACGCATAGGTAGAAACCCCTTCGCGTATACCAATGCCTTGAATTGTTGCAGGTATCCAGCGAGAAATCTCAACAATAATGCTATTTAGTCCTGCTGTTTGCATATCGTGAAGAGAGCTTGTATTCATTAAGTAATAGTAAACCATAGCCCAACTGATGATGGATAAAATGGTTAATATAAAAATTTGTAAGAATTCAACCAGTGTTATATATTTTGTGGCTTGAGCAAGAGAAAGCAGACGTTGTTGCCAGGCCTCATTTTTGATTTTGGCTATGGAAAATTTTGTGAGAAACAATGGGAATAGTATTTGCAGTAAAAGCAAGCCTATAAATCCTATACCGCAAAGAATGGCTATGTTAAGAAAAAAAGGCGGTAGTTTTTCAAAAGACCAAGCGAAAAAAAATAAATAACAAACACAAAAACCCCACAAGCCAATTAATCGTTCGCGTAAAATTAAGCCCAGTGTAATTGAATTTTTATGAGAGACGGCCACGCGATAAACATCACCACCTAGTGAAGCCGGTGAAATCAAATTTAAAAAGTTTGCTCGCCAGAATAACAATGTTTGTTGCCAAAAAGTGGTAGCCATTTGTTTTTTTGTTAAAAAATACCATCGCGTAGCCTGAAAAAAAATAGATAAAAAGCAAAACATAAACGCGGCTATTAATGTTTGCAGAGATAATTGCTGTATTCCACTCCAGAGCAATTGAAAGTTCAATATTTTAAGTAAATATAAAACAACACCAACAGTAAAAATTATTTTTAACAACGGTAGATATTTTAATATCCCCATACGCTGACATCCAGGTTGGTTAGTTGGGAAAATCTCTCTACGGAGGGACGCATTTTTTCGCGCAATTCGTTCGCTAGATTTTCATCAAGTGTTTCATCAGGTTCGCTGGCATTAATCTTTCCTGTGGCTATTTTTTCTCTGGGTAATGGATCTACTTGGATAAATGTTTGCAAATCTTTATAAAATGCATCAGGTGCATGTTGAATGTTTTCGAATAAAATAAATTTTACTCGATCTCGTCCAAATGCGTTGAGATAACGTTCAGCATATGTTGCATAATCGCCGCGAATTAAATAGTCAAAAGGGCGGACATAAGATTTTTCCGGTGGGAAAGGATCTTGACGTTGTCCTTCGAGTTTGATAGCTTCAGAAAATGAAAGTGTTTCTAACCCATTGTTTTTGGAGCGTAAATAGTTAGAATAAGCGCGTTTTACTGGTTCTCGAACGATGAATAAAAAACGGGTTTGTTTTGTAATAACATTTTTTAAATGATTAAGCGCGTTGATATTTTCTAGATAAGCACTGGATTTTTCCCCCCATGCTTTTTGATGAGTGACAGGGGCAAATAATTCTTCATAACGTTTTTTATATTCCGTTAATCCTTGTGCCGCAGGTTGTAAGCAAATTTTGGGTTCTGGAGAAAAAGGTTTTGCAATAAATACATCAGGATGTTTATCAAGCACATGGCATAAAAAAGTTGTACCACTGCGGGGTGCACCGCCAATGATAAATGTGGGAAGTTTTTTGTCGAGTGTCATTATTCTTTCTCAAAAAATTGATGAATGGCTTTAATGACTCTATCCGTCTGTGTATCTGTCATGCCTGAATAAATAGGTAATGATAATCCTTGGCTAGAAAAGTTTTCAGCATGTGGAAAACTTTTTGTAGCGCAAGCAAGATGTTTAAGACAAGGTTGTCGATGCAGCGGAACAGGGTAGTGCAAGCCTGTCGCAATTTGTTGTGCGTTTAAATGATCGCGTAAGGCATCGCGTTTAGGTGTGCGTATGACAAATAAGTGGTAGACATGATCATCATGAATAATCTCTGGTAACGTCAAAGGTAAATCTTTTAAACCTTGTAGATAACGCTTGGCAACATGACGGCGCATATCAGTCCATTCAGTCAGATGAGCTAACTTGTGTGATAAAGCAAGACCTTGAATACCTTCCATGCGATAATTAAAACCTAATTCATTGTGAATATAACGTTCTTCTTGGGCGTGATGACGTAGCGAACGTAAACGTTTAGCGAGTGCTTTATCAGCTGTCACTATCATGCCGGCTTCACCGAGTGCACCTAAATTTTTGCCAGGATAAAAACTAAAGCAACCAAGTTTACCGATAGTGCCTACGTTTTTTCCTCGAAATTTTGCACCGTGTGCTTGTGCAGCATCTTCTATGACAATGAGATTATTTTTTTCAGCGAATGCCATGATTTTTTGCATGTTGGCGGGTTGGCCGTAGAGATGAACGGGAATGATGGCTTTCGTGCCTGGTTGTAAGCGTTTTTCAGCATCTGCGATATCGATATTACCAGTGTCTTTTTCAACATCGCATAATACAGGTATAGCACCTATATATAAGACTGCCCATACGGTTGCCACAAAGGTTTGTGCAGGAACTAGAATTTTGTCACCAGGTTTGATGCCAGCAACGATAAGTGCAAGATGTAGAGCAGAAGTGCCGGAATTAACGGCAATGGCTTCCGGACTGTTTACAAAATTAGCAAATTCTTTTTCAAATTGATCTACAGCAGGGCCTAGACAAAAATGACCATGTTTGACCAATTCATGAAATTCAGGCATAAATTTTTGTTCTATTTTTTGCCATTGCCAGGCTAGATCGTTTAATGGGATTGGGCTGCTTTCCATAATATTTTCTCTCTCGTTTAAAGAATATGAGCAGGATTACCGACAACAGTTACGCCTGCAGGAACATCCTTAGTAACTACAGCGCCTGCGCCAATGACCGCGCCTTGATGTATGCGAATCCCACATAAAATAGTTGCATTGGAGCCTATAGAAACATTGTCTTCGATATAGGTTTCCGCCAGTGTCCATTGGTCGGTGATAGGTTGGCCATTAATGCTGGCACGGGGGTTTTTATCATTGGTGAATATAACGCCGTGGCCAATGAAGACATCGTTGCCTATGTGTACGCCCTCACAAATGAAGGTATGAGAAGAAATTTTGCAGCGTTTGCCGATGATGGCGTTTTTTTGAATTTCGACAAAAGTCCCTATTTTTGTGTCATCGCCGATGGTGCAACCGTAAAGATTAACAAAACTGAAATATTTGATGTTTTTCCCCATCTTCACATTATTGATCAGAATCGTATCACGGGAAATTGATTCTAGAGTAAATGACTCCATTGGGGTATCCTTGGGGGTTGAAGTGTGCTGATACTATCATATTGGAGCTTTAGGAGCCATACTTTTGCTGCATTCAGTTGAGTTTTTTTTACCCGCTATTGTAGATCTGTGCCGTACCGCAGGTGATGCAATCTTAGATATTTATCGAGGTAGTAGAGCGAATAATGTTGTTTATAAAGATGACCATTCGCCATTGACTACAGCAGACTTGGAATCCGATCAGATTTTAAAAAAAGGGTTAGCAGCGCTGGCTGATTTTCCCTATTTATCGGAAGAAAGTGCTGATATTCCTTATCATCAGCGTGCCATGTGGGAAACTTATTGGCTAGTTGATCCTTTAGATGGTACTAAAGAATTTTTACGTAAGACTGATGAATTTACAGTGAATGTTGCCTTGATTCATCGAGGGGAACTTGTGTTGGGTGTAGTACACGCGCCTGCTTTAGCACTTACTTATTTTGGTGCAAAAAAAATAGGCTCATTTCGTCAGAAAAAAAATGCAGCAACAGAAAAATTACCGATTATGCAAACACATGATGATTTAAAAATTGCTATGTCTAAGTCACATGCCACAGATGATGAAATGAATATGATTAAACCTTGGATAAAAGGAAAAAATATTTCTACCGTTTCTATAGGTAGTTCACTAAAATTTTGCTTAGTCGCCGAAGGTTCAGCGCATATTTATCCGCGTTCAGGTCCAACTTGTGAATGGGATACGGCAGCTGGCCACGCTGTTTTGTTGTTCAGCGGTGGTGAAGTGTTAGATGATCAAACTAAGGAAAGACTTTGTTATCAAAAAGAAAATTTATTAAATAATAAATTTGTAGCGTTGTCGTATCAGGTAAATCAGTAACATTCCCCAAATTATCATATTCAATATAAATGCTAAATGCATTAATTGAGTTCCCTTATAGTAAAGAGTAATCACATTGTTGCCGCTATTTTTTAAAGGGATTAAAATCAAATTGTTCTTTGATTTGAATACGGCGACTGCTTTACCGTTGACAATTGCTTGATACCCTGGAAGGTATTGTTTGAAAATCTCAAGATAAGTATTGCTAATAGGTGTTTTAACTTGTGCTTTGTAGGGGGTAAAAGACTCAATATGGATTGGCAAAGAATCAGCATCATATTTTATCAGTTTATAACTCTCTATCAAAATTTTCCCATGGCCATTAATTCCGTTGAGGGTAAAATATAATTCATTTTCTTCATTGTTATCGATAAAGATAGGTAATAAGACTTTAGAGTTTTCTGTGGGTAATGCATCAAAACGGTAAGAAGCATTAAAATATAAATGGGTGTTTTTATGGCTGCTTATTGCAAAAGAGTATCCTATGTAATTATCGTCAGAAAGTTGTTTAAGTTGTTTTGTGTTAATAGATGCAACTAGTAAAAAATTTTGGTTATCAGGAATTTTTATTTTTAGTAAGGGAATGTCTTTTTTAACGGGTTGGTTATTTTTATTAATAATGAATGGAAAGGATTGATAAGAATAGATTTCAGTATTTTTTAGATTGAGAGATTTACTTATTACCACTTGTTCGTTATCGTATTCTGGTAGAATAGCTTGCTTACTGTCAAGAAGCTTGCTTTTCAGCATGGGGTCTATAGTGCCTTCGTGATAAATATCTCTTAATTGTGGATATAAAGTATAATTATAGAAAAATATATTGTGCGATTTTAGCCAGGAAATTTCCCCATCTTTTTGGATTTGACCGTGATGAATAAAATAATACGTTTGATAAACATTCCAAAAAAATAATCCAAACAGTAATACGTTTAAAATTTTCCTAAAGAAAAGCGCTTGTATTTTTGTGAAAGCCATCATTGCACAGATGCATGTAATAGCCGCTATGATTACATAAAAGCGTTGTTGTGCCCACGCCGTGGTAATTTCACGAACAAAATCAGGTGTGAGAGACCAGAGTTTTTGATTGATGTAGGGAAAAGGGAATAAAAATAAAAATAAGACGAAAACACATAAAAGTAAGTTGCGCATCGAGTTTTGTAATGGCCAGCGTATAGCAACAAATAAGCTAATGGCCAGCATTAGCCATAAAGCATAACCTAATTGCAGGTCAGGGCTTTCACCATTTGCCCAGCCTAGCGGTAAAAATGCTGCAGGCACGTCCGCGCTGAGTTTGTTAAAAACAGAATTCAAAAAATGAGCTCCATGACCTGCGCATTCGTTTCCTAAGTTAAGGATGGAAATAGAAATGAATTGCCAGCAATTGAAAATCATTAACAAAGAAAGTACGCATATCAGCGCAATGAATCCTTTTCGTAAAAAAACAATTTGTAAAGCTAGGAAAAAACATATGATCGCAGTTGTCCAAAGCGCTATTGGTGGATGTGCTAACCAAGTCAGTGTTAAACCTAGTGCAGTAATAATATAAGAAAATAAATTATTTTTTTGATTAATTAAAATTAAGCCATAAATTGCCAGTGGAACATAAGGGATCGCCATAAAAGCGTGATAAGAATCTTGAAAATAAATAAGACCTATGATGCCAGGACAGGTAATATAAAAAAAACTAACAACCGTAGCTTGCCATCGGTGTTGCGGCGCAATCCTTGTTAATAAAAAATAAAATAAAAAAGCAGCAATTATGGCATTCATAAAGACAATCAAATGCTGAATAATTAATGAATTGGCAAGGCCCCAAGTGAGAAAATCAAGTAGCTGTCCAAGCAAAAAATAATAAGGTGCTCTTATATCAGTTGCGCCAATAAAATTAAACTCACTTTGACCAACATAAACAGGAAATATATGGTGATGAAATTGAATTAAGGCATCATGCAAAATATATTGATACCATTTGGCATCACCTGCACCCATATTGCTTGCAGAGAGAAAACAACTGTAAGCATAAAAAACACAGCAAAACAAAAAAAATAAACGTAAGTACTCTGTGTTTTTAAACGAAGCCAATTTCTTCAAGTTTTCCACCTATCCAACGATTATCGCCGTTTGGAAGTTGTTGTTTCTTAGTGAAATGCAGTTCCACTTTGCGTCGGCCATTTTTATAGGGAACATTCGTGCTAAAATTGAAATTACCCGTTTTCACTTCCTTTTCTAATACTTTTACATTATCAACTAAGACGATAAGTTTGCCCGAAACCGGTGAGCCAATTAAAGGGACTAGTCCTTTCACAACTAATTTTGAGTCTTTCTTTGGCTGCTTTAAATCAAAGAAGGAGTCTTCGGAAATCCAACTGTCTTCATAAATACCTGAATATTCTAAGCCAAAGTTTTTCAAATCTTCAGGGAAGCGTGCAAGCAAGCTAGGGGCATGTAAGTGTTGATATTCATCTTCAGTGAGTAAAGAAATTTCTCGAGTATAGCCTACAATAGTACGATAATCGCGTGGAATTGTAGTGCCATATAATTTTAATAATCCAGTGATATTATTAGAAAATTGTGTTCCTTCTGCATTCATGTCTAATGCAACATAAGGTATTCCTGCAACTATTTGTGCTGATACCGGTTGAGAAAAAATGCGTCCTGAACCACGACCCATGGAAAAAAATGGAACGCGTTTGTTGCCAATTGCGGAAGGTGAGGGTACTTTATTTTTGCTATCGGCTTGCCAAGTATCAGTGATATTGACAACAAAACGAAATTTTTCTGTGGGATTAACAACGCGGAACAACAAATATCGACGGATAGCCTGCATTAAGTCATCGGGATAATAAACATCTCTTTCTACGTTATTTAATGCAATACGCGTTTTAATTTTTCCGCCGGCGTAATAAATAGGGCCCCATTCAGAACTGACAAAAATCAAATGATTTTTGACTTTGCGCCAAGGTTGTATCACAAAATTATGATCACGAATCATATCGAATTGACGACGATTTAATGTGGTTCTAATCGCAGTGTCTTCAACAAGATAGGTACGGTTAATTTCACTGGGTTTTGGATTGCTAGATGCAACTTCGGTAAAGTCATTGGTTTTAGGATTCTTTGGATCTAACATATTAAAAGATCGATACACAGATTGGTTTTCAATCTGATCTGTTTTTTTAGAAATGGCTTGTGAGATATGTGGATCGGGATAAAAGAGCTTTATCAACTTAGGTGCTTGGATAGCACTTTTTTGTGAAGTAATAATATTATGGAAAGGTTGATAAGTGACAAAATCTAATTCTTTGCCCACAGCATCAAATGCTTGAAATTTTAATAAAGCAACATTGAAGTCATCAGTGATAATTTTACTATTTGCAGGCAATGGTGCAATCAAATCGCTAAATTCTTGATTGATTTTTAAGTTTGATGCATAAACAATTTCAGTCAAACCACCTGCAGTCAGTGCGCCGCTTCTTTCTAGATAATATGCTTGACTGCTCCAGCCGCAAGCGATTAAGGCAATTACGGCCAGTGCCTTCAAATATTTTTTATTGAAATAAGTAAAAATAGCAATACAAACTGTGCCAATTAAAAAAGGTTGTACATACATAGCAAGTTTAAATAAACCAAAGTCAGAATTGTGGATGAATAATCCAATGCCTAAACTTAGCATAACGGTTGCAATGATAGCAGGCAAAATTAATTGGCGTAATAAACGAAAAGTAATGACGAATGCGCTAACACATAGCAAGCCACCCAGGGCAATGGTTTCAGACATATGCGGTTCCAGCGGGTAACTGGCAATTGCTTGTAATCCCCATAAATTAGCTAAGCCAGTGGGTGTGAGATAATAAGGAAATAAGCTAGCTTTAATATCTTCTAAGCCACTCGTACCATTTTGCGTTTGATGCAATACAAAGAAAATCGCATTGCGCAAATAACTATTTAAAAATAATGCGAGAAACACAGCAGAGCATAATGTTACTTTCCAAAATGCTTTATTCGGTCTCCAGCCTTTCTTACATTGTAATCCAACGTATACAAAATACGATAACACTAGGAAGGGAAATATCTCAGGATAGTAAACCAGCATCGCAGATAGAACAAATGCGATTAATATCCCGTTACAGAGTGCTAACCATTTGCGATGTTGGTTGAAAGATTGCGATAATAAAATAATACCCGCAATTAACATGGATAATCCACCCACTTGCGCAATTAACTGATACAGTGTACCTAAGCTGGTTAAAGCAGAAAATGCTAACAATAAACAAGTGGCTAATGCTGGCGTGCGAAAGCGTTTAACTGAACAAACCAGCGCGCCGCTGGCACTGATCAGAGTTAAATGTAATCCAACAATGGTTGCCATAAATGTTTTAATAGGGAGCAATTTTGTAATGCCACTGACCCATGCCAGTACTAATTCACTGCCCGCACGATGACTGCTGGCAACATACATATACCAATAGTTTTGGCTATAATCTCTGTGTGCCATTAAATTTGTTAAATCAGGATCACTGAAAAAACCAGAATGTAAGAAACGCAAAGCGCCTAAACAATAATTTGCCATATCATCATTACTGTAGCTTACCCAGTTGAAACCAAAGGTTAGCAAAGGTCGTCCAACCATCCACAATGCAATCAACAAAACAGCTGCAAAAGGTAAGTAAGCGATGATAGGAACAATTGGTTTTTTCCATATAAAAATAAATAAACTGAGAATCAATAAACAGATAGTGAGAGGTATAGCAAACTGTCCTACCGGTATCCCAATACGGTTAAGTGAAAAAACAGATAATAAGGTAATGCAAAGACCCAAGGCGGGCGCTAACAAAGTATTTTGCAAGAGATTACGTCTTGTTCCTAACAAACAAAGTGCCGCTTGTCCGAAAGTTCCCCAAATAAAGAAAAGTAATAAAGGTAAGCAAAAGGCAAAAAAGTTAGACATTACGAAGCACCTTAGTAATTTAATATTCCTAGTTTATATAATTTTTGACAGAAAAAATGTTTCAGTAGATAAAAACGAGCATGTTTTTTGATTTCTTTAGGGTAGATTTTACGACCATGACTGCGCATGCGTAAGCGGTGCATTTCTTCATCGCCCACTTCATTGATCAGTGCAGATGTTTTTTGTTGTGAATGTACACGGAATGCGCCTAAAAATCGCGGTAAGCGTGTAAAACGTGCTTGTGCCTGTTGAAAGCGTAAGAGCAAATCCCAATCCATGGCAAAGCGAAAACTTTCATCAATGGTAGCACCTGTTTTTTCCCAAATGCGACGGCGCCAAAATAATGTTTCTTGTGGTACATAATCTACCCAAGGTAAGATTTTATTAGAATGTGGTGGTAATACCCAACGGCCGATTTCATCTTCATTTTCGTTAATGAGTATTCGATGTCCATAGACCACATCGACTTCGGGATGGTTTGCAAAATATTCGCCAACATAGTGCAATGACCCGGGAAGCAATAAATCATCTGAGTTGAGATAAGCCATGATTTCGCCACTAGCATGACGAAACCCTAAGTTGATCGCATGAGACTGGCCTTTATCGCCGCAGGATTCCCAATGTTTCAGGCGGGAGTCGTATTGTTTGAGTATATCAGTAGTATTATCCGTAGAAGCGCCATCTTGGACAATGTACTCCAGGTTTGGATAATTTTGTTGTAAGACACTTTGTAAGGTTCGTTCAATATATGCACCTTGGTTAAAAGACGGTGTGATTATAGATATAGTAGGTAAGGTGCCAGTAAATGGTTTGTTTGCATGATATTGATCAGGTATATTCAGTGCTTGAGGCGCATATTGGCGTAATTGTCCCAAGCGTGGCTGCAAAAATCGTTTAATACGGTATCGGAACAAGCCACCACTGAGTTTATGGATGACAAGTTTTTGTTCTTGAATCAATCTTTCTTGGAATTCTATTTGTTCTTTGTAAAATTCGCTTTCTCTTTTTTGGGTGAGTAATTTAGTAAGTTGAGCACGGATTGCTTCCAATTGCTGGTGTAAGGAATCAATTTTATCATTTTCCTGTGTCATTTTATTTTCCACATAACTTGCCTAGTTGCAGCAATATCGTTAAACTTTTCGGCCAGTGGGGAATATTACACGAAAAAGAATCTTTTGGAAATTCAAAATAGGGTAACAAATGGATAAAACTGACAAAATATACGTCGCTGGCCACCGTGGCCTAGTAGGTTCTGCAATTGTACGAGCTTTGCGCAATGAAGGTTATACGAATGTTCTATGTAGAACCCATGTAGAGCTAAATTTGGCCAATCAACAGCGAGTGAATGATTTTTTTGCCAAAGAAAAACCTGTTTATGTGTTTTTAGCGGCAGCCAAAGTAGGTGGAATTCATGCCAATAACGTCTATCGTGGCGAATTTATTTACCAAAATTTGATCATTCAAGCCAATGTTATTGAGGCGGCGCGCTTAGCAGGTGTGAAGCGCTTACTCTTTTTAGGCAGTTCTTGTATTTATCCTAGAGAGTGTCCTCAACCTATGAAAGAGGAATATTTGCTCACAGGACCCCTAGAGCAAACGAATGAACCTTATGCAGTGGCAAAAATTGCAGGCATCAAGCAATGTGAATCCTACAATCGCCAATATGGCACGGATTTTGCAACCGTGATGCCAACGAATTTATATGGGCCTAACGATAATTTTGATTTGCAAAATTCTCATGTGTTACCCGCATTGATTCGCAAAGTACATGAAGCAAAAATGAGCGGGGCGAAACAAGTAGTCGTGTGGGGAACAGGTGCACCTAAGCGAGAGTTTTTACATGTAGACGATATGGCATCGGCTTGCTTATTTATGATGAAGAAAACGGGTTACACAGAAATGGTGAATATTGGCTCTGGTCAGGAAGTGAGTATTAAAGAATTAATTACCTTAGTATGTGAAGCAGTGGGTTATACGGGTGAGATTGTTTATGATGCTAGTAAACCGGATGGCACAATGCGCAAATTATTAGATACGAGTCGTTTAGAAAATTTAGGTTGGCGTGCGCAAATTAATTTACGTATGGGTATCTCGCATACGTATCAGTGGTTTTGCGAATCCATGGGTGTCAGCGCATGATATCTCGATTTTCTAAAACACATATTTTCAAAACATTTGAAATTTTGTTGGTCTTAAGTTACATGGACCTTAAAGTCAAATACCGTAGTAGCATACTTGGATTTTTTTGGTCGTTTATAAAGCCTTTTCTGCAATTCTTAGTTTTTTATTCTATTTTTGCAAGGTTATTACCTATTGCAGATGGTAATGATTATGCATTGAAATTATTTTTTAGTATTTTAATTTGGTCGTGGTTTTCTGAAGCGACAACCTTAGGGCTGAATGCTTATATTGGTAAAAAATCCATTATATCAAAGATCAAAACACATAAATTATATCCACCATTGGCAGCCTATCTTACCCCTACGATGAATTACTGTTTGAACTTTATTATTTTTGCGGCAGCCTATGTTTGTTTTATGCCAGCATTTCCAGAGCATATTTTTACATGGTCAAACACGTTGATTTTCTTTGTCTCGTTATTTTCAATCAGTTTGTTAATTGTTGCATTGAATATGATGTTGGCGAATTTGAATGTTTTGTATCGTGATGTGTTACCAATCTGGGAACTGGTATTGACGTATGGAATGTTTTTGACGCCGATTATTTATCGGATTCCTATTCCTAAACATTATGAGCCGCTTTATTACTCGATTAATCTGTTGGCGTTCCCGTTAGTGAATTTAAAATCAATTTTTTTCACTAGTCAGCCTGCATTATTTGGCGATACGGCTATTGTGACAGGTTATTGCATAGGCATGGTTGTTTTATTAGTGGCGGCTTATTATTGTTACCGTAAATTAAGCCATAGAATGGTGGATTTTTTATGATTATTATTAAAAATCTTACTAAAACATTTAAAAGATATACGGTGCAAAATCAAAGCTTAAAAAGCTTGATTCTACATTGGCGTCGTCATAAAAAAAGCATGGATCAAATTGATACGTTGACAGCGATTCACAATTTGAATCTGGTTATCCCCGAAGGCGAAGTGTTTTGTATCACAGGCCCTAATGGCGCAGGGAAATCGACACTAGCAAAATTAATTGCAGGTACCATTCAACCGACTAGCGGCAGCATTGAGCGGCAAGGAAAAATTGTTCCATTTCTTGAGTTAGGTGTTGCATTTAATCACGAATTATCGGGTATCGATAATGTTTATTTGAATGGTGTGTTGTTGGGAATTGATTTAGCTTATTTGCGTAAACACAAAGATGAAATTTTTGCATTTGCAGAATTAGATACGTTTGCGGAAACGCCATTGAAATATTATTCATCGGGCATGCAGCTACGCTTAGCGTTTGCAATTGCTATGCATGCTAAAGGCGAGATTTATATCTTTGATGAAATTTTAGCGGTAGGCGATAGCGGATTTCAGAAAAAATGTCTCGATTGTTTTCATCAATTAGTCAGTCAGAAAAAAACAGTTATTATCATCAGTCATGATTTAGAGTTTATTAAAAAACACGCGGATAGATTATTGGTGATTACGCCGCAAAAACATTTTGTGTTAACACATCTACCACAAGCGGCGTATGATATTAATGCGCTGATTTCTCATTGTGATCAGGCAGTGCAATCTGTGTCATCCTGAACCGCGCTTTTTGCGGTGAAGGATCTCCTGCTTACAGGGAGATCACACGCGTAGCTCGGGATGATATAAGTGCAAGGAGCTGTATGTACATAACTGTCGTCCCGCGGCTTGTCCGCGGGATCCAGGGAACGTTGTAAAGCACTGGATCCCGCGCATAAAGCGCGGGACGACGAAATAATTGAAGGGATGATGTTTATGACAATTGATGCTTTCTCAGAACGTGAATATCAACTCTGGAACCAACATGGTTTAAAAAATATTAAACCGGAAAGTTTACGTTACGGAGAGCATCCTGAAGGTTGGGATCTCATCCGTGAAGTTCGTAGGATTGTCGCACCTTTTGTGCAACAACGCGTATTGGAAATCGGTTGTGGTTATGGTCGGGTATGCGCGGCTTTTTCTCCCCAGCAGTATATAGGCGTTGATATTAATCAACAAGCGATTGCAAAAGCAAAATCGTTATTTCCCGATTATCAATTTCAATGCGTTAATTATTTAGATAAATATCCTGAAGCGGATCTTGTGTTAGCTTACACGGTGTTTTTGCATTTATCTGACGATGCTGTTCATGGTGTGCTGCAGAGTTTTAGTGAGGATGTTCAGAGTATTGTAGTTGCTGAAGTCATGGGAAAAGCAACCTGGGATAAAAATATCACGGAAAATTACGCAAGCCAAGAACAGTTTCATTCAACACACCAGAGAACACCCGAAGACTATGAGCGCATACTGAATCAGCACGGATTTTATTTATTTGAAGAAACCAAAAAACCTTATCATTATTATCCCGGTTCAAAAATTCACTTCCTGCATTTTAAAAAAAATCCGCAACCGCCAACAATTTTAAAATTGCCTCAAGGTTTGAATGATCCTTATTTAAATTACGAAAATATTTATGATGATGGTTGGGTGTCACCGCAATTTTCCATTATGCTTTTTAATCCACACAAACAAGCGAAGTTATTTATCAAAGGCATGTATCCGTTAATTTCAGAAGCTCAAGAAAAGAAATTATCTATCACAGTCACTGCCCAGGGAGAGACGTTGTTGCTGAGTGAAGTACAGCCAGGTATTTTTGATATTGCCGGTGCTCAAGTACTACCAAAAGGACTTTATCATCTTAAAATCAATACGCATGCTGCAATATCGTTGCCAGAACCGGATGGGCGAGCAGTGGGTTTTTTATTGCAAAAAATTGGTTTTATTTAACATAGATAGGAAAAGTAAATTCCTCTTTTTCAAAGAGTGTTGTTACATACGCCCCCGCGAGGCACTTTTCGTCATCCCCGCATGCTTTTAGCGGGGATCTCCTGCTTAGAGAGGAACCTAATTTATGCAACAACGCCTTTTCAAAGAAGGAAAGTTCTATGCCGGCCTTATCTTTTTGCATAAATCAAGGTATTTCTTGATGGTGTTACAGGAGTTTCAGAAACATTAACAACAGTAGTAGTTGTTATTGGAGAAATATTAGCAGTGGTAGCTGTTGTTGCGGTCATTGCTGGGGAGTTGCTAGCAGTAGTCGCTGTTGTTGCAGTCATTGGTGGAGAGGAGATAAGTTGTATTCTTCTGTTACTGCTATGTGTGCTAAATGTAGCATGAATATTTGTTAGCGTAGTAGTTCTATTAGCTGTGTTAGATGTAGAAGTTCTGTTAATGGGAGTAGAGGATAAATCCCGCGTATTAATGCTAGGTGATGTTACTGCATTAAGAGGCGGGCTGACGCGACGCACTTGTGGTGTGAGCGCTTCATGTAATCGGTTTTCATTTTCTTTACTAAAAATACCTGTAAAGTGATTTAATAAATAACTTCTCTCCATAGCTAATAATTCATTAGGGAATATAAAATTATGATTCTCAATTAATAAATAACCCCTAATAATAGCTAATAGTTCCTTAGGTAATATAACATTAGGAAACTCTTTTATAGTATCCTGTACTGTCGTCATTATCGTATCAGTTGAGAATGGATTGTGATATTGACTGATAGTGTTTTTAAGGTTAGACCTAAGCTCAATGGATAAGTTAGGAACTAGTAACACATGGATAAGCTTATTTAGAACTTCTAGCAATAAATTTTCTATGATGTATCCAGTGATATTGGCTAATGATTTCAAAGTTTTTAATGAATCACCTTCTAAATTCAAAGTAACAGTGTCGGTATAATGAGATGCAATAAGCTTAATATCTTCCATACAATAACCCATTAACATGGGTTTTCTAATGTCCATCGCTGATAGTGCTATGGATTTAGCGTCAAATTTTGCCTCATTTGTACGAGGCGTGTCTGTGTCAAATCCTAAATGTTGCCATCCACCTAAAATACATTGTATTTCTCGGTCTAATGCTACAAAATCTTTTATTGAAGTGAAGTTTTCTGTATTAAATCTTGTTTTGAGTTCATTATAAATAAGTGCCACGATCTTGCTTGCGGGTTTATTAAAAAGTTCCCCTAGTGTAATACTGATTGGCTTATTATCCATGGTGAAAGATAATTCTATTTGCTGTATTTTTGAAGCGGGTATCTTGCTATCACCATATTGGGCATGGTGTTTCTGTTTCAAAGACTTCCATGTTTGTCTTAATAAAATAGCATCAAAATCACCAGCTATAGCAAAATAACCACGTAAAACAGAGTTCTTGGCCATTACTGCATCCACTAAGCTATTTTGATCATTGCTAGTAAGTAGCCTGGTTTGTGCAATCAATGCATAAATGAAATTTGTATTGCCTGTAGTTTTGACCCTGTATTGGTAAATGTTGACATAGGATGTAACCGAGTATTTTGCAAATTGCATTAACCTTTTATCCCATACCTCATGTGCAGATTTGCTGTCTCCTTCTTCATCAAGTATAGATGCATTATTAAGTAACTGAATAAGTTCTTTTTCTTCTTTAAATTCATTTAGCAATTTACTTCGTTCTGCTGAATAAAGGTTATAAAATTCCTTAAAAGCCTTACCTCCTTCCGTATCTACTGTTGCAAAGAGGCAACACGTAGTCACTGTATTATCATCTAAGACTTTACTTTCTGCTGTTTTTAACTCTGCCTCTTTTTCTTTTAACTCTTGTTCTTTTTCTTTACTGTATGTTTCATAAAGGCCATTCGTTTCTTCTTCTAGCGTTAAACATATTGTTTTTGAGGCATCTATGGCATTTAACAATTCAGCAAGAGTGTTGTCTTGATTTCTTTGTTTTTGATCGGGTAATTCTAACATTCTTATAAGTGCTTTTTGAGAATTTTTCTGAATTAATAATTTTTCTGTGATGAACTTAATTTTACTATTGCGGTATTTAACAAAAGGATCATCGCTTGTATTTGCTGATAATACTGCTCTGCGTTGCATTAAATTATATTCTTCTTGGTCTGTCATTAATGTATTTGCAGTCGTCTGCATGTTGCTCTTTATATTTTCTAACTTAGTTAATTTTTCTTTCCAAACAGAAGGATCGATTTCTTTTTGTTTAGTTATATTTTTAATATTTTGGTTGTGAGTAATTATATTTTTCGCCTTAGTATTTATTTTCCCTTTCCATATTGGAAGTAAGGAGTTAGGTTTTTCTTTTTTTTCTAAAAGTTCTTTTAATCTTGTGTTATCTTCTCTAACAGTAGTGATATATTTTTCTAATTCTTTGTGGTGTTCTTTGATGCTTTTTAAGTTCTTTTGGTTAAAGAAGTCATGTAATTCTGCTAGGGCAAATAGTTCTTTAAATTCCGCAATCACTCTTGCTAACATAGAGTGAAAAGGCGCTTCTAACAATAGAGTTGCTATCAGTGTGACATTATTTTTTAACCATTGTTCTAATTTTTGATTGAGAGTCATTAATTCTTCTAATTTACCTTTAAAACGAGAGTCGTCATCATTAAAATAGCCAGTAATAATTTTTTCTTCCGCATCAATTTTTGTATATGTTATGGAAGATGCTTTGGCATTAGAGAAGGAATATGTTTCAGCTTTTGCAAGTTCTTCAATGCGATATAATGTGGCTCGGGTATTGAGTGGAACATCTAATTCAGTGATAACAATGGATTCATTGAGATGCTCTGAGGGGACTCCTGTTGTTTTCAGTTGTGCTGAAACTGTGCCGGCATGAGTTACATCACAGATAACAGCTTGACGAACAAGTGTTAGTACCCGAGTTTTCAGAATGGCTTCACGCAGTTGCATGTATTTTTGAAATTTTGTATCTTCTTTATTATCACTAGGTACTACTTTTTGTACATCTTCAGATTTGCGTAACATTGAACCACCTCGTTTATTTTAAAGCAATGAGCTTTCAGTATAGTTTATAATAATTAATTTGCGTGGCGCTTATTATAACTGCTAAATAATAATACAGCAAATATTAATATAGATTATTTGTGATCATTTATGGTGGGTATCGATGATAGAGATAATGTAAAGTTTTATTTATTTATTATGAAGTTATAGATATGCTGTGTTTCTTTTGCGCATTTTTCCCAACTAAAGGCTTGGACTCTGTCTAAGCCTTTTTTTATTAAATCTTGGCAAAGCGTTTCATTCGTTAAAAGTTTCAGCATGCCTTGTTGCATGGAGTCTATGCTGTAAGGATCGACTAAATAAGCGGCGTTGCCTGCAACTTCAGGCATGGCGGTGATATTGGAAGTGAGTACAGGGACGCGAGAAGCGAATCCTTGTAATAGAGTTAAACCAAAGCCTTCATGTAGTGAAGGGTGCATATATAATCGTGTTGATTGAAATAAGGCGCGTAAGTCTTCGGTGTTGACATACTTCAGCCAATAACCTGTTTGTGATTGCGTTAAACGTTCGATAGCGCTTAAGCTTTCTTCGGTGTTCCAACCGGCTTTGCCGGTGATGACTAAAGGGTATTGCTCACGAACGTCTTTGGGTAATTTTAAAAATGCATCGATGATGCGTGGAATATTTTTTTTAGGTTGTAAGGTGCAAACGACTAATAAAAAATTTTCGGGAATATTAAGTTTCTTAATCACTTGTTTGCGTTGTTCTTCTGGAACAGTCTCTCGCCAGAAATCGTCTAAGCCGTTATAGACTACACTGATTTTATTTTCAGGAATTCCCCAGAATTCTACCATTTCTTTGACCATGCTGTGTGAGATGGTGATGATATGATCTGCCCAGTGTATGCTGCTTTTGCGTATCCAGTTTTTAATTTGGCGAAAATGCGCGCCATACCATTCGGGATGTGAAAGCGTGAGTGCGTCGTGCAGTGTTGCAATGACAGGAATTTTTTTTAAGCGCGGGACTAAATGATCGGTAGCGTGAAATAAGTCTATGGATTTTTCGATATGAGCATGAATATTAAAAATGTTTTGTGGAAAAAGTGATATTCCTGTTGCAATCATATAGGGCCATGCAAATGTTTGGCCGTTAGAAAATGCGGATTTAAATTGACGTTGTTTTAAGGGTGGAAAAGAGCAGGGAATAACAGATTGTTGTGATTTTTGTAGATATTCCCAAATATTTTTTGCGTAAAAACCTACGCCATCGATTTGGCCTTGGGTGATGGCAGGTTCTATCATGGTGGTGCCTAGACCGATTTTCATAGTAGTTCCGTAGTATAGGCGAATGTGTCATCCTGAACCGCGCTTTTTGCGGTGAAGGATCTCCTGCTTACAGGGAGATCCCTCGCTACGCTCGGGATGACATCATCCGCATTGTCTTCCGCAATGAAGGTAATGTTCATGCAATTACACTCAATTTATTACAGGCTTTTTGCAACACAAAATTTTTAAATTGTTCTCTAAATTCAGTTTGCGAAAAACGCGCCACATTTTTCTGAAAAAATTCAGGCTTGAATACAGTTTCATTTTCTTCAAACACAGCAATTGCTTCTTGTATCGCTGCTGTTGTTTGTTCATGAAAAAATATACCGGTAGGATGATCGGTATCTAAGCCGCGCACAGTTTCTAAGGCACCGCCTTTCGCAAATGCAATCACTGGTGTGCCGCACGCTTGTGCCTCTACAGGTAATAATCCAAAATCTTCTTCGGCGGCAAAGATAAATGCTTTTGCTTGCTGTAGATAATGAATCAGTTGTGCAATGGGTTGGAAACCGAGAAAAGTGATATTGTCTTTAGCCTTGGCTTTAATTTTTGCAAAATCAGGCCCATCGCCAATCACGATTAATTTTTTATCCGGCATAGCAGAAAAACTTTCGACGATGACGTCCATTTTTTTATAAGAAACTAAACGAGAAGCGGCAAGATAAAAATTTTCTTTTTGTGCACTTGGTGTAAATATTTGAGTGTCTACTGCAGGATAAATGACTTCTGCGTCACGTCTATAGGTTTTCCAAATACGCCTAGCAATAAAATGTGAGTTTGCAATAAAATAATCAACATTATTGGCGGTGCGCAGATCCCAAAGACGCATTTTATGCAGCATATATTTGACTAAGAAACTCTTGATGCCTTTCTCCAAACCCGCGTCTTTCAAGTACTGGTGTTGTAAATCCCATGCGTAACGCATAGGCGAGTGTATATAACTGATGTGCAATTGATGAGCAGCCGTAATAACCCCTTTAGCAACGGCATGGGAACTGGAAATGATAACATCATAGGTTGAGACATCCAGTTGTTCTATGGCTAAAGGCATGAGTGGTAGGTAGTGACGATAATATTTTTTGGCAAATAGCAGATGTTGAATAAAAGTAGTTTTTACGGGTTTATTGAGTAAAAAATCCCTTTTTTCGGGTGGAACAAAGTCAACAACGGCAAAAACATCCGCGCTAGGGAAACATTGCAGGATCTCAGCCAAGACCCGTTCAGCCCCCGCATGGGTAATTAACCAGTCACAAACAATTGCTATTTTCACTGTATTTCCAATATACTCTGTCGACAAATTACCAACTATTTTATCACAGGAAACTATGTTACCCAAAGGATTACTCAAAGAATACCATAAGCCTTTGTCCATGTTGTTGCGTGGCTTAGATGTATTAGCAGTGTTGATGGCGGCTTTGATCGCCTATTTTTATAAATTTGGCGATTTGAGTCTGACAAATAATTATGTTTCGGCATTGTTGATTGCGACGGGCATGACTTTAATGGTTTTTCCTTTTTTTGGCGTTTATGAGTCGATTCGGGCAAAAGGATTCTGGCTGCATTTATGGAATTTATTGCAGGCAATTTCAGTCACTTGGATCTTGCTGTCAGGGTTAGCGTTTTTGACCAAAACGGGTGAAGATTATTCACGAACGTGGTTTATTGAATGGGGTATTTTGGCAGCGGCTTTTTTAGTATTGTTTCGTGCTAGCATGGTGCTTGTTTTACGTTTAATGCGTTCTTATGGCCTGAATGAGCGGCGTATTGCCTTGATTGGTGCAGGGGAGTTGAGTAAAAAAATTATCGAAACCTTGCAATTCACGATGTGGACTGGTTTCCGTGTCGTTGCCATTTATGATGATCATCCTGAGTTGTATCCTAAACCGATTTTGGGGCTCACCGTGTCAGCTATGCCAAAACAATATGACGTCGATGAAGTTTGGTTAGCGCTGCCATTAAGTGCAGAAAAACGAGTGAAAGAAATTTTACACGAGTTGCGTCATGATACGGTGACTACACGATTTTTTCTCGATATTTTTGGTATGGATTTATTAAATCATTCTATTACTAATTTGGCAGGATTTCCTGTTGTTAATATTCGTTCTACGCCTATGATGGGTATGAGTCGCATGATTAAAGCAATTGAAGATCGTGTGCTTGCGAGTATTATCTTACTACTGATTGGTCCGATATTTTTATGTATCGCATTTTTAGTAAAATTGAGTTCTAAGGGCCCGGTGTTTTATCGACAGAAACGCATAGGGTGGAATGGCAAAGAATTCGAGATGTTGAAATTTCGCACCATGCCGGTTGATGCAGAGTTGCAAACAGGCCCAGTTTGGGCAACGGCAGGTGAAAGTCGTGCGACCAAAATAGGGCGGTTTTTGCGTAGAACCAGTTTGGATGAATTACCGCAATTCATTAATGTATTACAAGGTGATATGTCTATTGTGGGCCCGCGGCCAGAGCGTTTGGTTTTTGTCGAACAATTTAAAAATCAGGTGCCGCGCTACATGGAAAAACATTTAGTGAAAGCCGGCATTACTGGCTGGGCGCAAATTAATGGGTGGCGCGGCAACACCAGTTTAGAAAAACGCATTGAGTATGATTTATATTATATTGAAAATTGGTCATTGTTTTTTGATTTAAAAATTATTTTATTAACGTTTTTTCGTGGATTGATTCATAAGAATGCCTATTAATTCGTTTTCACAACCTACGTCGTCCCGCGGCTTGTCCGCGGGATCCAGAACCCTGCATGCTTCTAACAGTGATCCCATTCTTATTATCGGTGGTGCAGGATATATTGGTTCGCACATGGTAGATTTTCTTGTGCGTTTGGGACATAAAGTTGTTGTGCTCGATAATCTTTCTACCGGACATCGTGATGCGGTGTTGAATGCTGAGTTGGTTGTAGGTGATATGGCGGATCCTCTGGTATTGGATTCGTTATTTTTGCGCTATGATTTTTCTGCGGTCATGCATTTTGCTTCTTGCATCGAGGTTGGTGAGTCTGTTACCAATCCTGCGAAATATTATCAAAATAATGTGGCAGCGACTTTGTGTTTGTTGCAAACGATGTTGAAACATCAGGTGAAATATTTTATTTTTTCTTCATCAGCGGCAGTGTATGGTGAACCACAAACCAGTTTAATTAATGAATCTCATCCATTACAACCTATGAATCCTTACGGCCGCAGCAAATATATGATTGAGCAAGTGTTAGCAGATTTTGCGCGCGCTTACGATTTTCATTTTGCTTCATTACGTTATTTTAATGCGGCTGGTGCAGACCCAGAAGGGCGTTTGTGTGAGCGTCATGAGCCAGAGTCTCACTTAATTCCTTTGGTGTTGCAAGTGGCCAATGGTCAGCGCGATGCGATTTTTATTAACGGCGTTGATTATCCTACAGCAGATGGAACTTGTGTGCGTGATTACGTGCACGTCACTGATTTATGTGCAGCGCATTTGTTGGTATTGCAAGCGCTTATGTCTGGGAAAAAACAATTAATTTATAATCTAGGTAATGGCCAAGGATTTTCTGTGAAGCAAGTGATTGATGTTGCGCGTGAAGTAACGCAACATCCGATCCCTGCAAAAATTGCACCAAGACGTGCGGGTGATCCTGCCATACTCGTTGCGGATTCTAGCTTGATTCGCAAAGAATTAAATTGGCAGCCGAAATATTCGGATTTGAAAAAAATTATTCAGCATGCTTACGAGTCATTGGTTTTCCCTCACCCTAACCCTCTCCCGCTATGAAGTTCATTTTATTTCATGATACCCAGCGGCGGGAGAGGGAATTGTTACTGTAAGCATTCAACCGCAGCGATTATATAAAGTCTCCCTCTCCCGCCGATGGGCAGTGAAAAATACGATGCCTATCTAGCGGGAGAGGGCCGGGGTGAGGGCAAACGATTGCTAATTATTTTTTCCACTTTATATTGCAACCCACACTAGGAAACTGTTCTTGATTGACTTCTTTTCCTGCCAAAATATGATCGAGTGCATGACATAAATCTTTTCCTGTTACTTCCTTCCTGTTTCCAGGTGTGGCTTCATCAAATCGTCCGCGGTAAACGCATTGCAAGGCTTTATCAAACACAAAAAAATCCGGAGTGCAAGCAGCGTGATAGGCTTTCGCGACTTCTTGTGTGTTATCGTATAGATAGGGAAAAGAGTAGTGATATTCTTTCGCTGTTTCTTGCATTTTTTCTGGAGAGTCTGCGGGATATTTTTCGACGTCATTGGAATTAATAGCAATAAATCGAATGTTTTTTTGTTGATAATATTGGCTGACTTCTACCAATTTTTTTTGAATCAACTTTACGTATGGGCAATGATTGCAAATAAATAGGATAACTGTTGCAAATGCAGTAGAGTGATCGCGCAGAGAAACCATTGTCTTATTGCAGGTATCTAACAAATTAAAATCCGGAGCAATAGTGCCAAGTGGTAACATGGTAGATGCAGTTTCAACCATAAAACAATTCTCCCATCATTCTCCTTCTCCCGCCGCTAAAACAGTGAAAAAAATAATACCTCTCCAGCGGGAGAGGGTGTCGTTATATTTTTGCCGAAGTTGGCGAAGATTGAGTGTTATTATTATCATCACGCTCCATCAATGGCTGCGCCAGCATTTTCTTTTTATCAGCTAAAGCATAGTCTTCTATCTTCCTATGCTTAACATAATTCGCCGTTGCAAAAAGCCCCGCGCGAGTGCATATATTAACAGCAGTTACACTTGTACTCAATATCGCAGCATCAGCGCAGACAGCGAGCGTGCACCCAAATGATTTACCGCAATATTGTGCAAGAACAGGCGTTGCGGTTTCTGCAATATTGTAATCATCGATATACGACCATAAAAAGTCACCAGGCATATCTGGCCAGGTGTTATACATATTTTGTAATGCACGTAAACAAAGACGTTTATACCAAGGTTCGTATTTTTCCTTGTTATCTACAGTAAGATAGCCTGCTTCTTCTAAGGTAACTCGCATGATTCCCCATACAGCGCCAAATGAATTAGTGAAGGCGACAGTGCCAATAGCGGCACCGATGCCGCGGGCAATTTTTTCTAGCAGTGTATTTCCTAACATTTCAACAAAGCCTAATTGACCTAATTGCATTGCAGTATAGCCAAACGTCCAACCGAAAATATTAAACGCTGTATAAATGCCAACATAAACACTGTCATAATATTTTTTTTCTCTTTTGTATTCAGCAAAAGCAGCGCTCCAAGTTTTTTCTTTAGAATGACACATGGTTAACAATGCATCTCCTACGGCAGCAATAAATATTGCGGGAATAATGACATCGGTAGCAGTGACACCGAGTACTACGCCAAGACTTCTGCTAATAAATTTTGTGCTACAACAGGGACGAGCAATCGATTGCCATGTGCAATTAACTGCAAAATTAACAGGTTCGTTCAAAACAATATATTCTTTTAGTTCATGTTTGAATTCCGCTGCCCAATCATTTTTGCTGTCACCTCGAGTCATTGTCGGTTGCAAAGGCGTAGGGGGATAAAGCGCAGGCGAAGCATTACCTGCCTCTTGTTGTTGTGCTGGAATGATGGGTGAATTAATACTCGCTGCGCTTTGCATTTTTTAACCGAATAGGTTTTATTGTGAAACTATTATACAGTAAAGAGGACTAAAATGTCTACTTCCTGTTTTTAATAGGTACAAACTTTCTTTCGGTGGGTCCCGTATAGAGTTGACGCGGCCGGCTTAGGCGATAAGGGCTGCTAATCATTTCATTCCAATGGGCAATCCAGCCTATGGTGCGTGCCAGCGCAAAAATCACGGTAAACATATTAGTAGGTATGCCAATAGCACTCAAAGTAATACCCGAATAAAAATCGACATTAGGGTAAAGTTTACGTTCAATAAAATAATCATCTTCCAAAGCAATACGTTCTAATTCCATCGCAATTTTGAAAATAGGATCATCATGCGCACCGACAGCTTCTAAGACTTGGTGGCAGGTTTCTCGCATCACTTTGGCGCGTGGGTCATAATTTTTATAAACTCGATGGCCAAAACCCATAAGACGGAAATTATCATTAGGATCTTTCGCTCTTGCAATGTATTTACCGATATTTTTGACATCACCAATTTCGTGCAACATATTCAATGCTGCTTCATTAGCACCGCCATGTGCAGGTCCCCAAAGTGCTGCAATACCAGCGGAAATACAGGCATAAGGATTGGCGCCTGTTGAACCTGCTAAACGTACGGTAGATGTTGATGCATTTTGTTCATGGTCTGCATGTAAAATAAAAATTTTATCTAATGCATTAGCGAGTATAGGATTCGGAACCATTTCTTCACAAGGTGTTGCAAACATCATATGCAGAAAATTTTCAGCATAAGACATTTTATTTTGTGGCGGCATAAACGGCTGGCCGATGGAATACTTGTAACACATGGCAGCAAGCGTTGGAGTTTTTGCAATAAGCCGCAAAGCGGATGTTGCACGGTGCTCAGGATTTTTAATATCTAAAGTATCATGATAAAACGCAGACATGGCACCAATCACTGCGACCATGATAGCCATTGGATGAGCATCGCGTCGAAACCCATTGAAAAAATTACGCATTTGCTCATGTACCATGGTGTGCCGGTTAATGGCTTTACAGAATTCTTGATACTCATCTTGTTTAGGTAATTCGCCATTCAGTAAAAGGTAACACACCTCTACAAAATTAGAGTGTTGTGCTAGCTGATCAATAGGATAGCCGCGATATAAGAGAATACCTTTGTCGCCATCGATAAAGGTTATTTTGGATTCACAAGCGGCTGTGGATAAAAATCCAGGGTCATAAGTAAAATAATCGTATTTAACCAAAGGGTTTACGTCAATAACTTCAGGTCCTAGCGTACCTTTTAAGATGTCAAATTCTACATCTTTACCGCCTACTTGTAAGTGTGCTTTGTCATTTGACATTGTTGTGTCTTGCCTCCTTGGTCTGTCTGCGAGTCCATGTCATCCCGAGCGTAGCGAGGGATCTCCTGCTTAAGCAGGAGATCCTTCACCGCAAAAAACGCGGTTCAGGATGACACGAACTTTCCCTCCTTAGAAAAAGGGGGATTTTAAAGCCTACCTAGAACTATAATACGCCAAGTAACTTATGTAAACGTTTGATTTGCCGTACCTCACTGGCTATAATCATGAAGTTTTTCAACTATTAAAAAGGCAATGACTGTGAAAAACCAGCGACCTAAAAATTTGAATCTGTTAACGATTCACTTTCCGCTACCTGCTATCGTTTCGATCTTGCATCGAATTTCTGGTGTTATTTTATTCTTGGTATTACCTTTTGCCTTGTGGGGTTTAAAATACTCGCTGGCATCACCACTTGAGTTTGATCATATTCGCGAATTGTTTTCCTTACCTCTCATGAAAGTGTTGATTTGGCTGGTGTTAAGCGCTTTTATCTACCATTTCGTTGCAGGTATTCGCCATTTACTGATGGATATCCACATTGGCGATGAATTAAAAAGCGGCCGTATTGCGGCCTTATTAACAATAGTGATCAGTGCTGTGTTTATTTTATTGGCAGGAATTTGGTTATGGTGAAATCTCTTCAAAGTGCGACTGGCGGTTTAACCGATTGGTTGATACAGCGAGTTAGTGCGATAGTGATGGTTATCTATTCACTGGCGCTGCTAGTTTTTTTAGTTATGCATAGCGGATTTGGCTACGCTGAATGGCATGATCTTTTCGCTAGTTTTACCATGAAGATTGGGACTTTGTTATTTGTGTTGGCATTGTTATGGCATGCCTGGATTGGCATTTGGACAGTATTAACGGATTATGTGAAATGCGCTGTACTTAATCTGTGCTTGCAAGTGTTTTTCGTGCTTGGGCTGGTTTCTTGTTTTTTTACAGCGTTTTTGGTTTTGTGGAGTATTTAATTTATGAGTTTGCCAACCCAATTATTTGATGCAGTGATTATCGGCGGTGGTGGAGCCGGGCTGCGTGCTTCTTTAGAATTAGCGCAATCGGGTTTAAATGTTGCGGTAATTTCGAAAGTTTTTCCTACGCGTTCACATACAGTATCTGCGCAAGGTGGTGTTAATGCGGCACTGGGTAACACGGATGGTTCTGATGATTGGCGCTGGCATATGTATGATACAGTCATGGGTTCTGATTTTTTAGGCGATCAAGATGCGATCGAATACATGTGTAAAAATGCGCCAGAAACGATTTACGAATTAGAACATATGGGTTTGCCTTTCTCACGTTTGGATGATGGTAAAATTTATCAGCGCGCATTTGGTGGTCAAACACGTAATTACGGTGGCGAATTGGTGCATCGTACTTGTTGTGCAGCCGATAGAACAGGCCATGCCATGCTGCATACTCTTTACCAAAAAAATTTGGAAGCAAAAGCTAAATTTTTTAATGAATGGTTTGCTGTTGATCTTGTGAAAACGGCTTCTGGCGTTGCAGGCGTGATTGCCATGAGCATTGAAACAGGTGAAGTCGTTTTTCTAAAATCACGTGCAACTATTTTAGCGACGGGTGGCGCGGGACGTATTTTTCAATCTACAACGAATGCGCATATTAATACGGGTGATGGTTTTGGCATGGTATTGCGTGCAGGTTTGCCATTACAAGATATGGAATTTTGGCAATTTCATCCCACGGGAATTTACGGTGCAGGAACATTGATTACCGAAGGTAGTCGTGGTGAGGGCGGATATTTAGTGAATAAAGATGGCGAACGCTATATGGAACGTTATGCACCGCATCTAAAAGATTTATCTTGTCGTGATGTGGTTTCTCGTTCTTCTATGATGGAAATTCGTGAAGGACGCGGTTGTGGTCCTAAAGGCGAATATGTTTTATTAAAACTAGATCACCTAGGTGCGGATGTGATTAATGCGCGATTGCCTGGTATTCGTGATTTATCCATGACGTTTGCAGGCGTTGATCCATTAAAAGATCCTATTCCTGTTGTTCCAACATGCCATTATTTAATGGGCGGTATTCCGACAAATATGCATGCACAAGTATTGGATCATAAAAATGGTCAAGACAGTATTGTTGAAGGTCTTTATGCAGCTGGCGAGTGTGCTTGTGTTTCTGTGCATGGTGCTAATCGTTTAGGTGCAAATTCTTTATTGGATATTGTTGTGTTTGGACGTGCAGCAGGATTGCATGTGCAACAAAGTGTGCGTGAAGGTTTAGGTTATCGCGAACCTTCTTTAGATGAAATTGATTATGCGATGACTCGTTTAAACCGCTGGAACAATAACGAAAAAGGCGAATCCGTTGAAGAAATTCGTTCCGCATTACAAAAAATCATGCAAGAAGATTATGGCGTATTCCGTACTGCAGAATATATGCAAAAAGGTTTCAAAAAATTAGAAGATTTACAGAAACGTTTGCAATATGCAGCGATTAAAGATAAAAGTCGTTGTTTCAACACTACACGTGTTGAAGCATTGGAATTAGATAATTTAATGGCAACAGCGATTGCAACAGCTTATCTTGCAAATGAGCGTACCGAAAGTCGTGGTGCTCATGCGCGCTTCGATTACCCAGAACGCGATGATCAACACTGGCTGAAGCACTCATTGTATTATCAAAGTGGACAAATTGCTTTTCGTCCTATTAACATGAAACCGCATGAAGTGAAGCCCATCGAACTTCAAGCCAGAGATCACTAGGAGGATTTGCTAATGCGTTTTTCCATTTATCGTTATAATCCTGAAACAGATAAAAAACCTTATATGCAAGATTTCGATGTAGACGTTGTCGCGAATGGCTGTACGATGGTGTTAGATGTTTTGCTTTATATTAAAAATCACATGGATGAAACACTGACATTAAGACGTTCTTGCCGTGAAGGGGTTTGTGGTTCAGACGGGATGAATATCAATGGCAAAAATGGCTTAGCTTGTGTGATGCATGTGGCAAAACTGAAAGAACCCGTGATTATACGTCCATTACCTGGATTGCCTGTGGTGCGTGATTTAGTAGTGGATATGACGCAGTTTTATCAACAATACGAAAAAGTAGAACCGTACTTACAAAACAACCAACCTGTTCCCGCCAAAGAAAGATTACAATCTCCCGAAGAGCGTGCCAAATTAGATGGCTTATACGAATGTATTTTGTGCGGCTGTTGTTCTACGGCCTGTCCTTCGTACTGGTGGAACCCAGATAAATTTGTAGGGCCTGCAGGGTTGTTGCAGTCTTATCGTTTTATTGCAGATAGTCGTGATACAGCAACCAATGAGCGATTGGCAGATTTGGCGGATCCTTTCAGTGTATTTCGTTGCCGCGGCATCATGAATTGCACGGACGTTTGTCCAAAAGGATTAAATCCAACAAAAGCAATTAACAATATTAAAGACCTTATGGTTAAAGAATCGGTATAAAAACATGAAAGAATTAACTAGCATGGCAAAACAATTTCAAGACTCTTATCTATCAGGTGAAAATGACGCTTATCTTGAAAACCTTTACGAAACTTTTTTAAAAAATCCTAGTGAAATCTCGCCCGATTGGCAACAATACTTTAAACAAATGGGTGTATCACAAGCGATCTCGCATGCAGATGTGCGTCAATATTTCGCAGAACTTGCTAAACATCCTGTGCGTCATTCATTTTCTGCTGCACCTGATTTGCAACATATACATCAACAAGAAAAAATCATTGAATTAATTAATGCATATCGAAGCTTAGGTCATCTGCAAGCTAATATTGACCCATTAGGATTACGTAACGGTATTGATAACCCCATATTGGAGTTATCTTATTATGGTTTCACTGATGCAGATTTAAAAACCACATTTGATGTCGGTTCTTTTGTTGGGCTCAAAAAGAAATCTGCAACATTAAAAGAAATTTATGATGCATTACGCAATGCGTATTGCAGCACGCTTGCTATCGAATATACACATATCATGCAAGAGCAAGAGCTGACTTGGCTGCAACAACGTATAGAGAATGATTGGTTAAACTTCACGCCTAGCAAAGAAGAAAAACTTCGTCTCTTAGATCGTTTGATTGCCGCGGATGGTCTGGAGAAATATTTAGGTTTTAAATACGTAGGCCAAAAAAGATTTTCGTTGGAAGGCGGCGATAGTTTTATTCCTATGTTAGATACAATAGTAACCCGCGGCGCGGAGCTCGGTGTCAAGGAAATTATTTTAGGCATGGCGCATCGCGGTCGCTTAAATGTGTTGGTTAACGTTCTTGGTAAAGAACCTGCGACAATTTTTGCAGGTTTTGAGGGCAAAGGTATAGACGAATCTAGTTCAGGCGATGTTAAATATCATATGGGTTATTCTTCTGATGTGCAGACCCCATCAGGTGATATCCATTTGGCTTTGACATTCAATCCTTCACATCTTGAAATTGTTTCACCCGTAGTGCAGGGATCTGTGCGTTCACGTCAACGCAGACGACGTGATACTGAACATCAAAAAGTTATGCCTATCCAAATCCATGGTGACGCCGCATTCTCTGGTCAAGGTGTAGTGATGGAAACATTTAATATGTCACAAGCACGTTGGTTTACTGTAGGTGGTTCTATTCATGTGGTGATTAATAATCAAGTTGGTTTTACGATCAGTGATCCGCGCGATGCGCGCTCAGGGACTTATTGCACAGACGTTGCTAAAATGGTGCAAGCACCTATTTTACACGTGAATGCTAACGATCCTGAAGCAGTCCTTTTTGCTGCTAAGCTCGCAATTGATTATCGTAATGCCTTCAAAAAAGATATTGTGATTGATTTAGTATGTTATCGTCGTCACGGTCATAATGAGGCTGATGAGCCTTCAGCTACACAACCTATCATGTATAAGATTATTAAAACACTGCCTGCACCATGCACTTTGTATGCACAGAAGCTGGTGAAAGAAGGCTTGATTGACGATAAAACAGAGCATCAACTTGCTGAAGATTATAGAGCGCGATTAGATACCGGCAAAAGTCTCGTCACTCTTGCAAAAAAACCTTCTTATGAATTTGTCAATTCCTGGGAACCTTTCTTAAACCAACAGTGGACAGCAAAAGCAAAAACCGCAGTACCACTTAAAAAAATAAAAGCACTTGCAACAGCGATGGAACAATTACCTAAAGAATTTGTCTTCCAACCCCAAGTCAAAAAAATGTTGGAAGCTCGTGAAAAAATGACAACAGGCGAAGTGCCTATCAATTGGGGTTATGCCGAAATTATGGCGTATGCCACTTTATTAGATGAAGGTTATCCTATTCGTTTATGTGGCCAAGATGCTTGCCGTGGTACGTTTGCACATAGGCACGCTGTGTTACATGATCAAAATACTGATCAAGTGTATATTCCACTCAGTCATTTGAAACCCGATCAAGTACAAATAAATATTATTGATTCGCTATTGTCAGAAGAAGCTGTCATGGCGTTTGAATACGGATTTGCATCTGCTGAACCAAATAATTTAGTGATTTGGGAAGCACAATTCGGTGATTTTGCTAATGGTGCACAAGTTGTTATCGATCAATTCATTAGTTCAGGCGAACAAAAATGGGGAAGACTTTGCGGTTTAGTTTTATTTTTACCACATGGTTATGAGGGCCAAGGGCCAGAACATTCTTCTGCACGTTTAGAACGTTATTTACAATTGTGCGCACAACAAAATATGCAAGTTTGTGTACCTAGTACGCCCGCACAAACTTTTCATATGATACGCAGACAAATGATACGACCTTATCGCAAACCATTAATTGTGATGACACCTAAAAGTTTACTGCGCCATCCTTTGGCTGTGTCATCACTTGACGAATTAACTCAAGGCGAATTCCAATTAGTCATTCCGGAAATTGATACGATTGATACAAAAAAAGTGGATAGAGTGATTCTTTGCTGTGGCAAAGTTTACTATGATCTTTTGGAAAAACGTCGCGAACAAAAATTAAATAATATTGCTATTTTGCGTGTAGAGCAGTTATATCCATTCCCCACAGAACAGTTAACCGGAATTTTAGCAGGCTATGCTCATGCTAAAACAATAATCTGGTGTCAGGAAGAGCCTATGAATCAAGGTGCATGGTATAGTACCCAGCATCATCTGATTGCTTGTCTTGCCAAAGAACAAAAACTTTTTTATGCCGGTCGTCAAGCTTCTGCCTCACCTGCTGTAGGTTATGCTTCAGTGCACGCAAAAGAACAAGCAAAATTAGTCAATGATGCTTTGACCCAATCTTTTTCAACTCAAAAATAAAAGGAAATAGTGATGTCTATCGAAGTAAAAGTACCCATGTTGCCTGAGTCCATTGCAGATGCAACCGTTTCGACATGGCATAAAAAAGAAGGTGATTTTGTTTCGCGCGATGAAAATTTAGTCGACCTAGAAACAGATAAAGTCATGCTTGAAGTTCCCGCGCCATCTGATGGAATTTTAAAGCAAATTATTAAACCGAGTGGCCAAGTGGTGCAAGCCAATCAAGTCATTGCCATTGTTGAAGCAGGTGCTGCAAAACCTGTTGCTCAACAAGCACCGCAAGCTGCTGCAAAACCCGCCGCCCAACAAGCTCCACAAGCGGCTACAAAAACCGAAACTAAGACTACTACCGCAGCAGGCCCAGCTGCTCGTCGTGTTGCTGCTGAACATGATATTGATGTTTCTAAAGTGACAGGCACAGGTAAAGATGGCCGTATCACCAAAGAAAATGTGATGTCTGCGATGGGTGTTACAAGCGGTATGCGTCCAGAACAACGCGTACCGATGACACGTATTCGTGTGCGTATCGCGGAACGTTTAATGGAAGTGACGCAAACAACAGCCATGTTAACAACGTTCAACGAAATTAATTTACAACAAGTCATGGATTTACGTCAACGTTACAAAGACAAATTCGAAAAAGTACATAACACGCGTTTAGGTTTTATGTCTTTTTTTGTTAAAGCTTCAGTTGAAGCATTAAAACGTTTTCCAGTAGTCAATGCATCTATTGACGGTACTGATATTGTTTATCACGGTTATTTTGATATTGGTGTTGCAGTTTCCACAGAGCGCGGACTCGTAGTGCCAGTGTTACGTAATGCTGATCAAATGAGTATGGCAGAGATTGAAGCGAAAATTGCCGAATATGCTAACCGTGCTCGCGCAGGAAAATTAACTTTGGAAGAAATGCAAGGTGGAACATTTACTATTACCAATGGTGGTGTGTTTGGTTCATTGTTATCAACGCCAATTTTAAATTCACCGCAAAGCGCAATTTTAGGTATGCACAAGATTGATCAACGTCCTATTGTGGAAAACGGTCAAATTGTCATACGTCCTATGATGTATGTCGCGATGTCTTATGATCATCGCATCATTGACGGTAAGGATTCCGTCACGTTTTTGGTAGCCATTAAGGAATTGTTAGAAGACCCAACACGTTTGTTGTTGGAAGTGTAAAATTATTCGGACTTTAAAAAATGAACTTACATGAGTATCAAGCAAAACAATTATTGCGACAATATGGTCTTCCTTGTTCCAAAGGGGAAGTGGCACGTAATGTAGATGAAGCATTGGGTATTGCAGCACGCTTAGGCACATCGCGCTGGGTAGTGAAAGCACAAGTGCATGCCGGTGGACGTGGTAAAGCAGGTGGTGTGAAATTAGTTTCTAAAAAAGAAGAAATCGCTGAGTTTATTAAAAATCTTTTGGGAAAAAATTTAGTAACCTATCAAACGACAGCGGAAGGCCAACCAGTTAACCAAATTTTAGTTGAAGAACCATGCGATATTGCTAAAGAGTTATATCTAGGCGCAGTAATAGACAGAGCAACACAACGCATTACTTTCATGGCATCAACAGAAGGTGGCGTAGAAATTGAAAAAGTAGCGCACGATACACCCGAAAAAATTCTGACTATCACAGTAGATCCACTCGTCGGTGTACAACCTTTTCAAGCGCGTCAACTCAGTTTTGCATTAGGTTTAAAAGGCGATCAAATCAAACAATTTACTAAGTTATTATTAGGTTTAGGCAAAATGTTTGAAGAAAAAGATTTAAGCCTTTTAGAAATTAATCCATTGGTGATCACTAAGGACGGTAATCTCATTTGTTTAGATGGAAAAATTAATATTGATGATAATGCACTGTATCGTCAACCTGAGATACGTGAGATGCGTGATACCTCACAAGAAGATGAACGTGAAAATCGCGCGCGTGATTGGGAATTAAATTATATTGCGTTAGATGGTAACATTGGTTGCATGGTGAATGGTGCAGGCCTTGCAATGGCAACAATGGATTTAGTTAAACTCAATGGCGGCAATCCCGCAAATTTTTTAGACGTAGGCGGTGGTGCTACTCAAGAACGTGTGACCGAGGCATTTAAAATTATCTTGTCAGACAAAAATGTGAAAGCCATTCTCGTTAATATTTTTGGTGGCATCGTACGTTGTGATTTAATTGCCGATGGCATTATTGGTGCGGTAGCGGAGGTAGGAACTAAGTTACCTGTTGTTGTGCGTCTTGAAGGCAACAACGCAGAACTCGGTGCCAAAAAACTCGCTTCCAGTGGTTTAAATATTATTGCAGCAGAAAGTTTTACTGATGCTGCTAAAAAAGTCGTTAAAGCAGCAGGTGCATAACAATGAGTATTTTAATTAACAAAAACACAAAAGTTATTTGTCAAGGTTTTACAGGTAAACAAGGCACTTTTCACTCCGAACAAGCCATTGCTTACGGAACAAAAATGGTAGGCGGTGTGACACCTGAGAAAGGTGGTCAAACCCATTTGGGGTTACCGGTATTTAATACAGTGAAAGATGCATACAAAGCCACAAAAGCAGATGCATCTGTTATTTACGTACCAGCACCTTATTGTATGGATTCAATTATTGAAGCAGTAGAGGCGGGTATTAAATTAATTATCTGTATCACCGAAGGTATTCCAACCCTAGACATGCTCAAAGTGAAAATGTTTATGGCGCAATATCCAGAAACTCGTTTAATTGGTCCCAATTGTCCAGGTGTTATTACACCAGGTCAATGCAAGATTGGTATTATGCCAGGTCATATTCATTTACCAGGAAAAGTAGGTATTGTTTCTCGTTCTGGTACACTAACTTATGAAGCAGTGAAACAAACAACTGATTTAGGTTTAGGTCAAAGTACTTGCGTTGGTATTGGTGGTGATCCTATTCCAGGCACTAATTTTATTGATGTATTAGCGCTTTTCGAAAAAGATCCAGAGACTGAAGCTATTATCATGGTAGGTGAGATTGGTGGTACAGCAGAAGATGAAGCAGCTGAATACATCAAAAAACACGTAAAAAAACCAGTGGTTTCTTACATCGCCGGTGTAACAGCTCCTCCAGGTAAACGCATGGGCCACGCAGGCGCAATTATTTCAGGTGGTAAAGGAACTGCCGCTGAAAAATTTGCCGTACTCAAAACCGCTGGTGTGCACATCGTTAAATCACCGGCGGAAATGGGCAGCATGGTCCAGCATGTTTTGCAAACCGTAAAAGCGTAGTGTAGGAGTTTATGCTAGATCCCAAATTAATCCGTGCAGATTTGCAAGGTGTTGCAGAGCAATTGAAGAAGCGCGGTTTCACGCTAGATGTCGCGCGTCTTTCTGCTTTAGAGGACCAGCGTAAACAATTGCAATCGCGGTTACAGGATTTACAAAATGAACGTAATACGCATTCTAAAACCGTAGGTCAAGCAAAAGTGAAAGGCGAAAATGTAGAACCGCTTTTATTACAAGTCAAAGAACTGGGTGATGAATTAAAAGCGACAGAAACCAAGTTTGAACAAGTGCAAACAGAGTTGAATGATGAATTATTGCGTGTTCCGAATATTCCACATCATTCAGTGCCTTTTGGTAAAAGCGAAGCGGATAATACAGTGATCCGCAGTTGGGGAACACCGACTACATTTTCTTTTAAAACGAAAGACCATGTTGATATTGGTGCGAAACTAGGAATGGATTTTACTGTTGCAGCAAAAATAGCCGGTGCACGTTTTACCGTATTGAAAGGCCCATTGGCTAGATTGCAACGTGCATTGATTCAATTCATGTTAGATTTGCACACGCGCGTTCATGGCTATCAAGAAGTCTACGTGCCTTATATTGTGAATACGGAATCACTTTATGGCACGGGCCAGTTACCTAAATTTAAAGAAGATTTATTTTCTTTAAATGATGACAGAGGTTTCTTTTTAATTTCTACTTCAGAAATTCCTGTCACCAATATGGTGCGTGATGAAATTATTGATGCTGAGACATTACCGTTGAAATACACTTGTTATTCTTCTTGTTTTCGTAGTGAAGCAGGATCATATGGTAAAGATACGCGCGGCATGATCCGTAATCATCAATTTGAAAAAGTAGAGTTAGTTCAAATAGTGCATCCTGAAAAATCTTACGAAGTACTGGAAGAGTTAACTCAACATGCAGAAATAATTTTACAAAAACTAGAATTGCCTTATCGCGTCGTGGCATTGTGTACGGCAGACATTGGTTTTTCTGCAGCAAAAACTTATGATTTAGAAGTTTGGTTGCCTGGGCAAAATGCTTATCGAGAAATTTCTTCGTGCAGTAATTTCGAATCATTTCAGGCGCGACGCATGCAAGCCCGTTTCCGCAATCCAGAAACCGGCAAACCCGAATTAGTCCATACCTTAAATGGCTCTGGTCTTGCTGTAGGCCGCACATTAGTCGCTATTTTAGAAAATTACCAAGATGAAAAAGGTAGAGTTAAGATACCAAAAATTTTACAGCCATATATGGATGGATTAGAAATAATATGAGGATTTTGAAAATGCAAACCCAAAAAAATATTTTTATAATATTATTTATAAGTGCTATAGCGCTCATCCTCAACGCCTGCGCCACTTCCCTAGACCCCGCAGAAGCTTTCAAAAATGAAACCGCCCAACAAATTTTCCAAAACGGTGAGAAAGAATTGCGCGATAAAAATTACGAAAAAGCTTCAAAACGTTTCGAAGCCCTAGACGTACAATACCCTTATGGCAGAAATACGGTAATAGCCCAACTCCATATTATTTATGCTTATTACAAAATGAATGATTATGCCTCCGCTGAATCCGCAGCTGATCGTTTCATTCACGCGCATCCCGCCGATCCACATGTGGATTATGCCTATTATATGCGGGGTTTATCAAACTATTATCAAAACATGGGATTCTTTGAGCGTTTATTTGCAACAGATTTAGCAACACGCGACCTCACCCAAATTAAAAAATCTTTCAATGACTTCGCTACTTTAGTTAATGTACATCCGCAAAGTCGTTATGCGCCTTCTGCCTATCAGTATATGATTTATTTAAGAGATGTATTAGCAGATCACGAGCTTGAAGTCGCAAACTATTATTATAGTCATGAAGCTTATGTCGCTGCTGCCAATCGTGCCACCATGATAGTTCGCTACTACCAAGGCTCCCCAAGCGTTCCCGCGGCTTTAGCTATCATGGTAAAATCCTACCAGCAGTTGCATTTAACCAAACTAGCAGAAGATACCCAACGAATAATCAACTACAATTACGGAAGTAACGGAAGTACGCATTAGCTCAGATTAGCAGTCCCTTCTCCCCTTGCGGGAGAACCCCCGCTAGAAGCACGCGGGGGCGGCGGGTGCCCGCAGGGCGGATGAGGGGTAAATCAAAAGGAGACTAAACCTTGCCAAAAGCCTACCACACCATCACCCAATGGGACCACTGGTTGACTAGTTTTCTAGGCCAACAACTTTTGCAAGCAGAAGAACGCTATCTTTCCGAACATATAAAGTCTTTCAACGGTAGTCACGCTATACTGATAGGTTCACCACAACAAGAAAATTTATTAAAAACTACAACTATCCAACATAAAACATTATTTAGCCCCATGTTCCACAAACATAATTTAATACCTTATATAGAAACTGATTTCAAAGAATTACCCTTGTTTTCCGGCAGTGTAGATCTTGCTATCCTTCCACACGTACTAGAGTTTGTCGACAATCCACATAAAATTCTTACCGAAGTTTGTCGTGTGATAAAACCCACAGGCCATATCGTTATTTTAAATTTTAATCCTGCAAGTCTTTGGGGATTAAAAAAATTATTAATCCAAGAAAAAAAAATCCCATGGACTGGAAGTTTTCTTCCCGCAGTAACCATTAAAAACTGGCTAACTGTTTTAGATTTTCAATTAGAAAAACAAAATAGTTTTTTATTTCAACCACCGGTCAAAGAATCTTTGTTTGCAAAATTTCAATTCATGGAATCAATAGGAAGAAATATTTTTAAATCCTTTGGCGGTGTATATGCAATGATTGCACGAGCGGATGTCACACCATTAACACCGATAAAATTACATTGGAAACAAGAGTTACCTAACAGACAAATCTTTCCTGCCGGATTACCAAGACCTACCACCAGGAATACACCATGAAAAAAGTATTTATTTATACCGATGGCGCATGCCGCGGCAATCCAGGCCCAGGCGGGTGGGGCGTGTTATTGCGTTATGGTGATCATGAAAAAACACTTTCCGGCGCAGAAACCATGACAACAAACAACCGCATGGAATTAATGGCAGCCATTCAAGCTTTGCAATCCTTACGTGAATCTTGCGATATAGAATTATATACCGATTCACAATATGTACAAAAAGGCATAAGCGAATGGATACACAACTGGAAAAAACGTCACTGGAAGACCACTGACAAAAAACCAGTAAAAAATGCTGATCTGTGGCAATTATTAGATACCGAAATACAACGCCATCAAGTAAAATGGTTCTGGGTAAAAGGCCACAACGGCCATCCTGAAAACGAACGCGCAGATCAATTAGCCAATGAAGCGATTGATGGTTTAAAAAGATGAAAAGCGTTATTTGGATAAATCCCCCTTTTTCAAAGGGGGAAGTTCTGTGTCATCCCGAGCGTAGCGAGGGATCTCCTGCTTAAGCAGGAGATCCTTCACCGCAAAAAACGCGGTTCAGGATGACACGAATTTTCCCCCTTTGAAAAAGGGGGATTTTTAAACAGAGGAATTATTAAACCATGCGTCAAATTATTTTAGATACCGAAACCACCGGCCTAGACCCCAAAGACGGCCACCGCATCATTGAAATCGGCTGCATAGAATTAATCAACCGCAAATTCACCAACAATCGCTATCATCAATACATCAATCCCGAACGAGAAATTGAACAAGAAGCAATGAACGTTCACGGTATTACAAATGAATTCTTAAAAGATAAACCTACGTTTGCCAACATCGCTGATGATTTTATGAATTTCATTCAAGGCGCTGAACTTATCATTCACAACGCACCTTTCGATACAGGATTTATTAATCACGAATTAAAAAATCATGCCAAGCAATGGAAGTCCATCACCCAACATTGTCATATCATAGATACATTAGTCTTGGCCAGACAATTACACGTAGGTCAACGCAATAGTTTAGATGCACTCTGTAAACGCTACAGCATAGACAATTCCAAACGCGATTACCATGGCGCGCTGTTAGACGCCCACTTACTCGCCCAGGTTTATCTTGCCATGACTGGTGGCCAAGCTAGTCTTTTCGATGATCTTCCTGACGATGAAACCACTACAACCACCACAACCACTATTACTGATGCAACTGTCCCACAAACTACCCGTCAACGTAAACTCGTAGTAATACATGCAGATGAAAAAGAATTGCAAGCCCATCATACTTATTTGCAACAAAGCGTAGAAGCTTCCACCAAGTAAATTCCGTCACCAACCATATTATTGTGTAGGGATTTTTCCTTGCCCCCGCGAGCAAGTCCCCGGGATTCAGAATTTACTCGTCACAAAGATTGCATATAGCACATGGACTTTATTGATATGATTTTGCATAAGACATCATTATATGCTAGGCTAATGCACAGATAAAATTGCACAAATGAGGATAACTATGAAATGGGTGCCCACTGCAACAACTTTACCGCTGGATACATTAAATACATTGAAAGAGGGCATAGCTGATGGTGCATGGCACGTTTTAAGTTATAAAAATACTGAATTAAAACCAGGTGAACCCAGTGCTCTTGCATTTGATGAAAAAAATTATATAATTATTTTCCACCTACAAGCTCCTGACCTCAAAATTGCTAATCAGACATTCAGTATATTACATAGTATGATTGCCAAAATTTTCGCTAAGACTCAATTATTTATGCGTAATCAGATACAATACCAATTAGAATGTCAGAGTCGCAAATTTAAGGCTATTATCATATTAGCATGTGAAGCTGATTTTTATCTGGCAATACGAGCACTTGCTGAAAAAGAAGTTTTACCAGATGAATTAAAAAATATCAATAAAATTAATGTTAATGATAAATATAGCGCGCACATATATTTTGCTATTGAAGCATTCAAAGAAAAAACAAGCGCCAACAACTCTCATACAGCTGTTGAGGCAGTGCCTAACGATTTTAAAACAATTGCCGCAGTGGCAACAACATCAACCATTGCTTCTGCAATAGTGTCACCCACACCAATAAAAGCACAGCAACAGCAATCAGTCATGTGTTGGCAATTTAGTTCTGCATATGAATTCAGTTTAGAATATGGGGATGATCGTACTCGTGATAGTAAAGAAATTTTATCAACTTTTGAAGCGATACTTACTGCAAGCGAAGCAAAAATTGATAGCGAATTAGAATATGCTATGTTGTGTTATAAAAATGCTAGCAATGATATTAATGAGCCCAAATTTTTACAGATAAATAATTGTTCTAAAGAAGGTACTTCTATCGTGCTATGGGCCCCAAAGAATTGGATTCTTGAAAAGAGAGCACAGTTAGAAACTGCATATGCACAGTGCTTAGGTAAAAAAATACGCCCGTTTGAGTGCACCGAGGATTATCCTGTTGTAGCTGAAAATGAAATCGGCTTTCCACCGGGAAATGATTCTTTCACCGTGCTTTTACATAAAACCGAATTTTTTACGGCATTAAATACGCTTGTGCAGAAAGGGTTTTTGCCTACGGATTTAAAAACAATAGTTGATCTACCTAGTTTTAACAAAAAATTCATAACCTCGTTGGTAAAAGACATCGGAACTTTACAAGTTGAAACTAATCGGAGTGTAAATGCTATTGCGACCCATCCTAACGGCTTTACTATGCAATTAGCCAAAGACTCTAAAACAGCTGCAACATCCGCATCTACTAGCGTTTCTTCTACAACATCAACTACATGCAAGACACCATCGGGTTCACCAATAACCCCAACTAGGAGTTTAGGTGATTAATCTCGACTTCCGCCAAACGCGCCTAGCAAGATTAATAAATTTTGGAATAAAACTAAAATATCTAAATACAAAGAAATCGTTGCCATAATATAATTAGTTTCGCCATTATGAATAATGCGGCTAGTGTCATACATAATCAACATACTGGAAATAAATACGAGTAGGGCAGAAATAGTTAATTGCAACGCCGGCATTTTTAAGAAAATATTCGCAAGTGCAGCTACAATGCAAACGATTAAACCAATCATTAACATTTTTCCCAAATGGCTTAACTCTTTTTTTGTAGTTAATGCATAAGCAGAACATGCAAAAAAAGTTAAACCCGTACCGCCTAGCGCAGTTAATACTAAATGCGCCCCATTTTTATAACCATGAATAAAATGATTGAGAAACGGCCCCATGGAATAACCCATAAAACCAGTGAAAGCAAAAATTGCCAAAATACCCCAAGCACTATTACGCAATGCTGTTGTTACAAACAATAAACCAATACCAAAAATAAGACTGAATAATGCGGATGTTCCATAGGTTGCTCCAGAGATGACAGCATAAGCGGCTGTTGCAGCACTGAATAGCAAGGTTAGACTCAGCAATAAATACGTATTTCTTAATACAGAATGATAACTGAGAACTGAATCTTGTTTGCGTATTAGGGTTTGATTCGACTGCATGATTTAAGATCTCCGTTAGAAATAGAAGTTGTTTATTTGTAGGACAATTCTATACGATATGACGAGCAGCTGCAAGTTATCGATGACCCTTCCCATTCATGGCAAATAACGTTAATATACCCCCAATCAAAACGATTTTCCGGAGAGATGGCTGAGCGGTTTAAAGCGGCGGTCTTGAAAACCGTTGAGTCCTTTCGGGCTCCGGGGGTTCGAATCCCTCTCTCTCCGCCAAACAATAAATTCGCGAATGTTTGTTAGGAGTGCGCCAGTGATTACCATTCTTTTGGTCGATGATCATGAATTAATCCGGTTAGGAATCAAGCGCCTCTTGCACGATGTAACAGGCATCAAAGTAATAGGCGAAGCAGCGAGTGGTGAAGATGCTATTCGTCTGGTGAAAGAACTCAATCCACAAGTGGTGTTAATGGACGTGCAAATGCCAGGCATTGGTGGCTTGGAAGCAACACGCAAGATGTCACGTCATTATCCCAATGTAAAAATTCTTGCAATTACCGTTTGCGATGAAGAACCTTACCCTTCGCGTTTATTACAAGCGGGTGCCGCAGGTTATATTACAAAAGATTGTGGTGCTGAAGAAATGATACGCGCTATTAATGTTGTCGCTACCGGCCAACGTTATATTAGTGCCGAAGTGGCGCAACAATTGGCATTAAAACGTTTTACCATGACGCACGCATCACCGATTGAAGTTCTGTCTGAACGTGAACTACAAATCATGACTATGATTACCAAGGGCGAAAAAGCGCAAGATATTTCAGATAAATTGCATTTGAGTCCAAAAACAGTTAACAGTTATCGATACCGAATTTTTGAAAAATTGAATGTGGAAAATGATGTAGAGTTGACCTTGTTAGCGATGCGGTTGGGATTGGTTGAAGGCTATAAAGAAGATAAAGGCGAATCAGATGATTGATAAATTCCCCTTTCAATATACGTTGTCCTGCAAATAGAACGTCGTCCCGCGGACAAGTCCCCGGGATCCAGTGTCATCCCGAGCGTAGCGAGGGATCTCCTGCTTACAGAGAGATCACACGCGTAGCTCGGGATGACACAATAGTACGCTCTGGGTCCCGCGGACAAGCCGCGGGACGACGTATGTTAAATGTATTATGCAACCGCGCCTTTTGAGAAAGGGGACTTTTAAAAAGAGGTAAGCTTTGGCTTCTAATTTCAACGTAAAAGCATTTCTTGCAAGTCTCACCCACGCCCCAGGCATTTATCAAATGCTAGATGAACATCGCAAAATCATTTACGTAGGCAAAGCCCGCGATCTTAAAAAAAGAGTTTCTAGTTATTTTTCCGGTAAAACACAAGATATTAAAACCCAAGCTTTACTCAAACATGTTAAAGACATTGATATCACAGTAACTCACACAGAGAACGATGCGTTATTATTAGAATGTAATTTAATTAAAAAACACAAACCCCACTATAATGTATTGTTCAGAGATGATAAATCTTATCCTTATATTATCATTACTAATGAACATCCTTATCCACGCATTGATTTTTACCGTGGCGCACGTAAAAAAGATGGTCTGTATTTCGGACCATTTCCTAATACAACTGCAGTACGAGAAACGATACACATAATTCAAAAATTATTTGGCATACGCACTTGTAGCGATAATTTTTTTTCTGGTCGCACACGGGCGTGTTTGCATCACCAAATTGGTTTATGTTCGGGTTCATGCGCAGGTTTGATCGATAAAAACGAGTATATGGCAGATGTTAAACACGCTATTCTTTTTTTGCAGGGAAAAAATGATGAAATCATCCGTGAGTTACAAAATCAAATGCAACAAGCAGCTAGTGCTCGTTCATTTGAATTGGCTGCAAGATTACGTGACCAAATAACACGTCTGCGAGAAATCCAACAAAAACAGTATATCAGTTCCGATCATGGTAACGCTGATGTCATCGGATATGCTTATACTGCAGGTGTTGCTTGTATTCAATTGCTGAGCATTCGTGAGGGGAGAGTATTGGGTAGTCGTGCTTATTTTCCGATGGTTCCTGCGAATGCATCTCTGCAGGAAATTTTATCTTCGTTTATTACGCAACATTATTTGGTAAACTTGCAGGATAATCAAGCTATTCCTAAGGAAATTATTTTTGATGTGTCTTTGCAAGACGAAGCGATGATTGCTGATACGTTAAGCGAACAAGCAAAACATAAAGTCATGTTATTACATAAAGTAAGAACTGAGCGAAAAAAATGGTTAGACATGGCCATGCTTAGCGCACAACAATCCATAGCAACACAGTTATTAAATAAAGTGCATACGCAAGAACGTTTTCAGGCATTACAAGCTGTTCTACATTTAAAAAAATTACCTACACGCATAGAATGTTTTGACATTAGTCATACATTGGGCGAAGAAACAGTAGCTTCTTGTGTCGTATTTAACTCGCAAGGTCCTGTTAAAAATGATTATCGACGTTTTAATATTAACGGTATTACACCGGGTGATGATCCTGCTGCGATATATCAAGCCGTGCAGCGTCGATATCAGCGAAAAGAAGAATCAAAAGAGCCACGCTCAAAAAGCGATTTATCAAAATCTTATCCAGATATTATTTTAATTGACGGTGGCGTTGCGCAACTTAATGCAGCAGAAAATGCATTACAACCATTGCTCCGCGACTTGTCTATAAGCACGCCGTCGTCCCGCGCACCGGGCGTCGTCCCGCGGCTTGTCCGCGGGATCCAGAGTTCATTGCAGCTGGATCCCGCGGACAAGCCGCGGGACGACATTTCTTTTGTGAAAAATGTTTTATTAATCGGCATCGCCAAAGGCGCAGCCCGCAAACCAGGCTTCGAAATTTTGCATTTCTTAGATCGCAAACCCATGCAATTACCTCCTGATTCTCTGGCATTACACTTAATCCAACAAATTCGCGATGAAGCGCATCGGTTTGCCCTCATCGGCCATAGACACAAGCGAGATAAAAAACGCCATACCTCTGTTCTTGAATCTATTCCTGGCATAGGTGCAAGCCGTCGTCGAGAATTATTACGTTACTTTGGTGGTATTCAGGCAATTAATCATGCTAGTCTTGAGGAGTTGTTAAAAGTACCGGGAATCAACCGGTCGATTGCACAAAAGATTTTTGAATTTTTTAACAAGGGATAAGTTTTTTTGAAAAATTTACCTAATTGGCTGACATTTATTCGAATTCTCGTCATTCCTATTTTGATGGTCTTATTTTATTTACCTTTTAAATGGGGACATGGGGTTGCATCTCTTGTTTTTGCTATAGCATCCTTAACGGATTGGCTAGATGGTTATCTGGCGCGAGTCATGCAACTTTCTACGCGTTTAGGGGCTTTTTTGGATCCAGTGGCGGATAAATTAATGGTCTCAATCGCTTTAGTCATGATTGTAGGTGAGTCGCAATTTCAATTTGTTAATTTTCCAACGCGGGTTTTTGCTATGCCTATTTTTTTAATTACAATTCCTGCAGCGATTATTGTGAGTCGTGAAATTATTGTCTCTGCTTTACGCGAATGGATGGCAGAATTAGGCAAACGTGCTAGTGTTGCCGTATCACGATTAGGAAAAATTAAAACCGTAATTCAGATGTTGGCATTGGTTGTTTTGCTCTATTGCAGTCCATCGACTAGCGGTTATATTGTTGTCATAGGTTATTCTTTATTGTACTTGGCAGCTATTTTGACACTATGGTCTATGATCATCTATCTACGAGCTGCGTGGGGCGAGATAACTCGCCAATAAGAGCTTGACTCTGGCATACCCTAAGTTAGAATTACCAGCTTCATGCGGGAATAGCTCAGTTGGTAGAGCACAACCTTGCCAAGGTTGGGGTCGCGAGTTCGAGTCTCGTTTCCCGCTCCAAAAATAACGGCTGGGTGGCAGAGTGGTTATGCAGCGGCCTGCAAAGCCGTGGACGCCGGTTCGATTCCGACCCCAGCCTTTTTACTGGTATTATTTTGCCCGGGTGGCGGAATAGGTAGACGCAAGGGACTTAAAATCCCTCGGGAGGCGACTCTCGTGCCGGTTCGATTCCGGCCCCGGGCACCATATTGATGAGTTTATATCATGACCTTCGTAGTCACAGAACAGTGCATCCGTTGTAAGTATACCGATTGTGTGGAGGTCTGTCCCGTCGATTGTTTTTATGAAGGTCCCAATTTTTTAGCGATTAATCCCGACGAATGTATTGATTGCGCACTATGTGAAACAGAGTGTCCAGTGGATGCAATTTATTCTCAGGATGATTTACCTGAAAAATACAAAGCATTCTTAGAAATTAACAAAGAACTCTCCGCCAAATGGCCCATGATTAATCGCAAAAAAGCCGCGCCAGAAGATGCTGATGCATGGGCAAATGTTCCTGATAAATTAAAACTTCTTGAGAAATAATGCGCGCTAGCCCAATTTTTCAAGAAAACGGTTTACTCAGCCAAGCGATCTCAGGTTTTACGCCAAGAATTCCGCAGCAAACCATGGCAGAAGTGATAGAAAAAACAATTGCAGCGAACGCCCAATTAGTGGTTGAAGCAGGTACGGGTACAGGCAAAACTTTTTCTTATTTAGTTCCGGTTTTTCTCTCCGGGAAAAAAGCAATTATCTCAACAGGTACGAAGAATTTACAAGACCAATTATTTTTTAAAGATATTCCTGTTATTCAAAACATTTTGCAATATATCGGTAAAGTTATGTTACTAAAAGGACGTGCGAATTATCTTTGTCGTTATCGTTTGAAAATGAATCGTGAGGATGGTCGTTTTGTTTCGCGCCAATTAATCGATCATTTAGAAAAAATTTATGATTGGTCTGCGAGTACACAAAGTGGCGACATTGCAGAGTTAACCATGATTCCGGAAGATTCTGGTATTTGGCCACATGTTACGAGTCATGCAGATAATTGTCTTAATCAAGAATGTGATTTTTATAAAGATTGTTTTGTAGTTAAAGCAAGACAACAAGCTTTAGCGGCAGATGTTGTGGTGGTTAATCATCATTTATTTTTTGCGGATATGGCATTGCAAGATGAAGGATTCGGAGAATTATTGCCAGGCGCAGAAATAATCATTTTTGATGAAGCGCATCATTTGCCGGAAATCGCCTCTTTATTTTTTAGTACCACACTAACGAGTCGTCAATTGATCGAGGTGGCACGTGATAGCGAAATAGAAAGCTTGCTCGATGCAAGAGATATGGGAGAGATAAGTGTAGTTGCGAAAGAATTAGAAAAAAGCGTTCATCGGATGCGAGAAGCATTCGGCAGTGAAACACGCCGAGCACCTTGGCCTTTACAGTTACCTATTGCTTTGGCGGGGGCGATAGAGTCTGTCAAAGAAAATTTGCAAAATCTCGATAGTCTTTTGAAAGTCGCAGCAGTGCGCAGCAAAGGATTGGAAAATTGTGCGCGCAGGATTGCTGAGTTGATGGGTCAATTTATTACATTAACGGAAGATGTATTAGCTAATCATATTCATTGGTATGAAACCCATATACATAGTTTTGCTTTACAATTAACACCTATGGTTGTTGCTGATTATTTTAAAGAATTTATGCAGCAAGAAAAAAAACGCAGTTGGATTTTTACATCAGCAACACTGACAGTTAAAAATAATTTTCAATTATTTACAGATACCTTAGGTTTAAAAAATGCATTAACATTATTATTAAAAAGTCCGTTTGATTATCAGAAGCAAGCATTGCTTTATGTTCCTAGAGGATTGCCTGATGTGCGTCATGCTGATTATTTGCCCGCATTTATTGAGGCTAGTTTAGCGGTGATCGCCATTGCACAGGGAAAAACATTTTTATTATTTACTAGTCATAAAGCTATGGAACAAGCTTATCTTTTAAT